>Ga0209039_10000210_pt1 | contig 54296 bp, 47 predicted proteins | sample BogFormECP12_OM1_FD_188238 | JGI IMG/M metagenome (GOLD analysis project Ga0209039, IMG submission 188238) | Bog forest soil microbial communities from Calvert Island, British Columbia, Canada - ECP12_OM1 (SPAdes) (version 2) | ecosystem: Environmental > Aquatic > Freshwater > Wetlands > Bog ...
GTGGCGCCAAGATCCCTGGCGCGTGTCACGATGAGTATCTTCGGAACGCATGATCCGGATGAGGCTGTGAAACGGATGAGCAAGGCAGATATTGACGGGATATGCAGCTTCTACCTTCGGTGGCAAGCTTCCTGGGGTCAAGCGGCTTCCAACGATATGGAACATGCCGCGGAGGATGCAGTACTGAACTCGATTAAAGCGCCAACCCTGATTGTGCACAGTCGTGGTGACGCGGCGATCCCATTTGCGGTAGCGGAGTATTCCCATGCGAATATTGCTGGATCCGAGCTATGGGAGGCGCCAACCTCGAGTCACATGATAGCGGGCCCCGAAGCTGCTATCGTTGACACGAAGGTCGTTGAGTTTCTTAAGAAGTAAGAGCCGACGACAACCATGGACGCGGAACTAGCGCAACGAGGTCTCGCGGCAGCGAGGAAACCCCTTTATAGTCGGTGCAGGACGTTGCAGCCATTGGCGGCCGCCGATTTGAGCCTTCGGGACTGCTTCGCGAACGCAGTCGGGGTTGCAATTCAGGCCCTTGGCGTTGGAAGCCCCGCCCGTTGTGCCAAGATGGATGCCGATTCGCTTTGTCATGCGGATAGTTGAACCGCTCTGGCGAGTGATTGCAGAGCCGATGCGAAAGGCGGTGGTGGAACAGTTAGGATTTCCACAAGATGAATGAACGTGGTTGGTAATCACCCTCTCACGGGAAACGAAGACCAAACCAGGAAAACTAATAAGCAAATCACTAACAGACCGATCACAAGAAGAGCCATTTTCTGGCGGCGTACCGCGGCCTTTTGAATGTCAATGGCTTCCTGCTGGTGCTTCAACGCAACCTTGTAGTTTTCTACGTGCGACTTCTGTAAATCTCTGATTTCCTCCAGGAGCTTAATCACTTGTTCTTCGGCTATAACCTCTCCTTTCCGGCTAGTCTACTCTCGATCAGAACTTTCCCCAAGCGCATTCCGTAGCAAATCCCGGTCCCTCGTTGTCTTCTTCCTGCGCTCGGTGAGCATGACGGGCACCGGCGCCGCGCCCATGGCGTCCTTCCACAGGATGACGTTCAGCTTCTGCGCGTCGGCGCGGTCGGCGTGGCGGAAGTCCATTTTCATGCTTTCTTTGGCGCCCGGAGCCGTCTTGGCGTTGGCCGTGAAGATCAGGCCGTTGTCCCGGTTGGAGTAGTCCGCATCGTAGGCCGGCTGATCGCCGGGGCCGGTGAACAGGGTCGAGATCAGCGAGCTGAAGGCGTCGTTGTTGTTCATCGCTGGCAGGCCGAGGAGCGTCTCCATGGTGCGAATCACGCTCACGGTGGAGTAGAAGCGGCTGTCGACAAACGGAGCCCCGGCGGAAAACGGCGCGCCATCGGCTGCGCGCGGGGAGTATTTGCTGATGACCAGCGCAATGCTGCGGTGCGCGTCCACGTGGTCGCCGCCGTTCTGGGCGTCGTCTTCCAGGATGAAGAAGGCCGTATCGTCCCAGAAGGGCGAATGCGAGATGGCTTCGACCGCGCGTCCCACCGCCAGATCGTTGTCGGCGACCGAAGACTTTGGCGTGGGTCCGCCGGGCCGCGTGCCCGCGGTGTGGTCGTTGCCAAGACGCAGCATTACGAAGTTGGGCATGGTGTCTTTGCCCTGTTCCTTGTCCGCGAGCCATTCCTTCAGATGCCGCAGGAAGATATCGACTCGCACCTGGTCGGGCACCATCAGGTTGAAGTCCGGCGTCTCCTCGGCAAAGTGGCCCACCAGTTCCGGCTTAGTGGGGACGTTAGCGGCGATCAGCGGGATGGGCCACGGCCACTTGTTTACGCCGCCGCCCCACTCGGCGGGCATCGCCTCGCCCGGCGCAACGGACTTGCGCGCGCAGTCGCGGCCTTCGAGCGTCGGTCCCTGCTGCGGGTTGGGCTGGGGGTTCGCGGTCTTGGCCTCATTGCAAAACGTCGAGGAGATGAATTCGCCAAAATGGTAATAGCTCTTGCCGTGCGCGGCGAGATTGCCCCACAGGTAGCCGCTGGCCGGCTCGTTCACATCGGGAATCCTCTGCAGCAGCGGGTAACCCTCCGCCACCACGCCCTCGTAGTCGTAGGTTCGCTGTCCGCCACGATAGTTTTGCTGCCAGGTCTTCTCCAGATAGTCCGTACCAATGGCCGCGGTCGACCAGACATGGCCGTCGCCCGACACCTCGCCCGAGTCGAAGAAGTTATCCAGCACGCCGAACTGCAGCGCCAGCTTGTGCTCGTTGGGCGTGATCGCTTCGCCGTACATGGTGAGGCTGGGGTCGCCGTTGCCCACCGGCTTTCCGTCCTTCTTCAGGTCGCCGAAGATCTGATCGTAGGTCCGGTTCTCCTTGATGATGTAAATCACGTGCTTGATCCGGTCCTGCGCTTCCCCGGCAAAGGCAATCTTCTCCGCGGCCGCCTTCATCCGGTTCGACTCCAACGCCACCGAAGTCCATAGCGGCAGATTCTTCTCAACCTCGGTCTCATCCAACGTAGCCAGAGAGCCGTACAACAGCGTGCCAATGTAGGTGGTCCGCCTCACGGTCCGGCTTGTCTTCGCCCCCTCCTCCGGCCGTTGGGGAGCGTTGTTCGGCCCGGTTCCCTTGCCCTTCGCGGTGGCAACATACAGTTTTCCGCCGGAAGAGGAGAGCAGAAAGACCATGGACATCGGCATCCACTCCGTGGGCACGAATCCGATCGGCTCCACCATGCCCTGCTTGGAGGCTTTGGGGGTCAGTTTCGTTGTGTCGATCACGGCTACGGCGTCACTGGCCGCGTTCGCGACGTAGAGCCGGCTGCCATCGGCGTTGACGGCCAACGCCTCGGGCTCCGCGCCAAAGTAGCTCTGGCCGGGAAGCCGGGTATCGAAGTATCCCTTCACGGAGAAACGTCCCGCGCCCACATTGACGGCGGCGACGGCATCGCGGTTGGCCAGCGCGACGTAGAGGGTTCGGCCGTCGGGCGAGAACTCTAGAGCGCAAGGGTGCGTCCCCGGAGCCACGGGGTTGGGCGGCTTGAGGAGGGTGAGCTTGCGCCTCACGGCAATTTTGATCAGGTCGAGTTCGACGATCTCCGAGGCGTTCCACAGGGCCACAAAAGCTCGCGTGCCGTCCTTCGTAACTGCCAATGCAATCGGATAAGTCGAAGGTACGGCATCGTTCTCGGCCAGGTCGAAGCGGTCTTCGATCTTGCCGGTGGCGGTATCGAGCAGCAGCACGTCGTCCGACAAGTTATCGGCGACGAGGAGCCATTCCGCTCCCGCATGGCCAACCACCGCGATTGCCGCTGGGAACGGGACCCCCTTATCGCCCTCCACTCCGCCGATTAACTTCGTCTTTCGTCCCGGAGCCAGTTGTTGCAGCGGCAGATTGATGAAGCGCTCCGGCGCGATCTTGCCCGCAATGAAGCTGTACACGGCCACGCCGCTGCCGGTCCTGTCTTTGCCATCGCCGAGGGGGTCGGAAGTCGAGCCCATGCTCGCGTACACATGGTTCCCGTCGCGGCTGAACGCCAGGCCGGAGTAGAGCGTCTGCTTGGCGTTGAGCGGCGTGCGGTTGTCGGGAAAGTCGGCTAGCGCGCCCGTCTGCGTATCCAGCACCGCCAGCGACTGCTCATACTGCGACTCGAAGGTGCCGTAACCGGCGTTCACCGTGACCACGTATCGACCGCCGGGAGAGACAGCCATCGACATCGGCAGGCTGTTCAATCGTTGCGGACGCCCCGGGATCTCCCCAATCAGCTGTTTGCTGGTGGGCAGATTAATCGTTTGCGCTGCAACAGACTCCGGCCCGAGGACGAGGGCCGCAGAGGCGACCGTGAACAGAACCTTCCTATGCATACACAAAACCTAGCAAAACCAACGCCACTTCCGCTTTACAAAGCCCTTACATTCACATGGTAGGTCAAAAATCCCGTTGCAGTGGAATTCTTGGTGGAGTAAAGGAGCGAGACCGCGGTGAGCCTGCAATAATCTGTGGGTATGCGCACGGTGATCACAGCGGAGCGGCTTTCGAACGGGACGAACCTGCTTGACCGTCCCATGGTGGTGATCGAGGACGGGCGAATTGCTTCCATTGCCACCCGCGAGAGCGGCGAGTTGCCCGCCGGAACTCAAGCCCGCGTTCTCGACTATCCCGGCGCCACGCTGGCCCCGGCCTTTCTGGATGTGCACATCCATGGAGCGGCCGGCCACGACGTGATGGAAGCCACGCCCCAAGCCCTAAGCGCCATCGGCCGCTTCCTGGCCTCGGGCGGGACGGGCAGCTTTCTGGCCACCACGGTCACCACCCCCCTGGATGCGACCCTCCACGCGCTTTCAGGACTGGCGAAGCTGTTGGAACGGCCGCCGGTTGAGGGACAGGCGCGGGCCATCGGCATTCATCTGGAGGGACCGTTTTTGTCGCATACGAAGCGCGGCGTGCAGCCGGCGGAGCACCTGCTGGCGCCAAACCTGACCATCTTCGACCGGCTTTTCGATGCTGCGGAGGGTCACGTCCGTCTGATGACGCTGGCCCCCGAGTTGCCCGGAGCGGCAGAACTGGCCGCCCACGCCAGTGCGCGCGGCGTCCGCGTCTCCGTGGGCCACTCGAACGCCACCGCCGCCGAGACGCGAGCCGCAATTGCCGCCGGGGCCGTGAGCGCAACGCACACCTTCAACGCCATGCGCCCGCTGGACCACCGTGAGCCGGGCATCCTAGGTACTGTGCTCACCACCGATTCCCTTTATGCAGAGCTGATCTGCGACGGCATCCATGTCGCCCCGGAGATGGTGAAGCTGTGGTGGCGGGCCAAGGGGCCGGAGCGCGCCATTCTGGTGACCGACGCGATGAGCGCCACCGGCATGACAGACGGCGAGTACCAGTTGGGCGGATTGGCAGTCCAGGTTGCGAATGGCAAGGCCACGGCAGGCGGAGTCCTGGCCGGCAGCGTGCTGACGCTGGACCGCGCGCTCGCCAATTTCATCGAATTTACTGGCGCGCCGCTGGAGCAGGCGCTGCACCTGATGACCGCCAACCCGGTAGCCATGACCGGGCTGGGCGATCAGGTTGGTTCGCTCACGGTGGGCCAGCCGGCCAGCCTGGTGGCTGTCGATACAGCAGGGAAGCTGGTCGGCTCTGTTGTGAACGGGGCGGAGACACACGGATAGTTGGCAGATTCGCTGACGAGAATTACAGACCGGGGCTTAGCCCTGACATCGGCGGGCTAGATTGATTCTTTGCCCATTGCAATGCACCGGGTTGGACATTTCAAGATGCGAGGAGAAACAATGATCAAGGTCGTGAGATATGGATTTTCCTTCGTGTTTTTCCTGGCAAGTTGTTTCTACGCCTCGACGCAGACTCCGGACGCCGTTCCCTTGATGCCTAGCAAGGATGCGCTGGTGAAGTTTCTCGTCAAGGCCAAGAAATCAACCTATGCCAGTCAAGGCGATGCGGCTACTGTCAAGAGAGTTTTGCTGCCAGGAACTCACCAACTCGAATTCTCCGATGGCCCATTCTTCTATCGCGACATTTATGTAGGCTCCGCAACATTTGCAGGTCAGGAGATCGTCTACTACGCCGGCAAACCCGTCTGGTCGATGAGCTATGCGGGAGATATTCCTCAAGAGGTTGCCAAAGAGGACGTGGAAGTGCTTGTCAAGCTATTGCATAAAGCGCTGATGAATGTTCCTGAGAGTAATCCCTATCGCGGCCCTTCAGAGATCAAGGATGGGGCCTACACGTACACCAATCATGCCGGGGGATCGTTCGGCAGCTTCTTTGGGGAAGAGGAGATTTGCAGGGATGGGACAGTCGTATACAAGCTTCATTATGAAGGCGGTTTGTTGCGTTGACGCAGCATATCCTCCATGCCCCATGGGTGCTGAGCGCCAGGCGCCCCAGGTCTCGATATTGATAAGCCCCTGCTCTACCGTAGTGAACAGCCAGCCCACTGATTCTGCTAACCGGTCGCTTCCGCTAGCCGCTTGGCCCGCCACAACGCGCCGTCCAGCGAAACGACGGACTCCCGCCCCACCGGCATCTGCGGCGCGGCGGCGTAGAGGCCAGAAAAAAACGCCTCGCGCACCAGCGTCATCTTCTCAATCACACCGCCGGTCCAGGCTACCGGAACTTCGCCCGGAATGGCGTGTTTGCGGCGCAGCTTGGCGCGCACCAGAAGCACAAAATCCACAAGATCGGCTGCGGCCTGCTGCAAGACCTTGACCGCAACCGGGTCGCCGGCCTCGGCCAGTTCATTGATGGCAGGCGCCAGCGCGGCAAAGTCCGGCCCCGGCGTGCTGTCGCCCAGGTTCACCAGGTCGTCCAGGCTGGGCGTGCCCCAGATTTCACCGACTTTCTGAAGGATTTGCGTCGGTTCCTCGCGGTCATAGGCCTTGAGCGCCCTGCGCACACTGTGCAGCCCGATCCAGTAGCCGGAGCCTTCGTCGCCCAGATGCGAACTCCACCCTCCGGCGCACTCGCGGCTGCCGTCCGGCGCCCGGCCAATGGTATTCGAGCCGGTTCCGGCAATCTGCAGGATTCCCGGGCCGCCCCGAAATGCCGCGTCCAGGGCAATCACCTCGTCGCCGACGACCTCGGAGCGCTCGACTCCAAAATCATGAAAAACCGCCGTGATCCACTCCGCCGTGCCGGGCATGGCGGCGCTGGCCACGCCGGCCGAGGCCGCGCGCACGCTGGTTACGCCAGCCTGCGCATACACGTCTTTGAGCAGCGCGCGCAGGTGCTCCTCGGCAGCCTCCGCGCCCACTCGAAGCCGCTTGATGGAAGCATTCTCAGCATGGGCCAGAACGCGTTCGCCGGCAACGATCGAAGCGCGGGTCCGTGTCCCTCCGCCATCGATCCCCATAACCAAATTCATCGGGCGCTTGCTCCTTCATGGCGCGGTAGCGTCACCATTATCGCGCAACGTACCCGCCAGAACATTCAGGCTGCCATCGGTTTTCGGGAACTGGAGTCCGAGCATATGGGCTAGCCAAGGGTACAAGTTGACGTTCTCAAACGGCGCAACTGTCTTGCCTGCCACAAGATCGGGGCCGGCGGCAAAGAAGCTGGCTTTCATCTGCGGCAACTCTTGGGGGTCGAAGCCGTGCATTCCGAGGGTCGGAGGGCGGGCTTCGGATGGAGCGTGGGCGCGGATGGCGTATGGACCCGTGGCTATCACCACCGGATCGCCTTCGCGCGGATTCTGGTTGTAGTTGAGACCGGCCGGGACGTCTTTCCTACGGTAGGCGACAAATTGCCACGAGGCCTTCTTGAGCTGGTTGTAGACGCGTGCGCGATCTTCCTCGGTTTTGCCGTAAAGGAGGGCGCCGGCGGTCTCGAAGCCAGTCAAGTCAGCGAACTGGTCCAGGGTGATCCAGCCGCCTTCGACTTTGGCCATGCCGTGGTCGCTAACTACCACCAAATCAATGGGTAAGCCGGTTTTGTCGAGTCCGGCTTTCAACTTACCCACCAGACCATCCATCTTGAGTTCGGCGGCCCTGGTTTCGGGGGCGTCGGGGCCGAATTCATGGCCTTCGTGGTCGGGCTCGGAGTAGTAAATGGTAATGAAATGAGGGCGATCCGCCTCGGGCAACCGGAGCAAGGCCAGGGCATTGTCGATCCGCGCCTGCTCAACCGCGTCCGTGGCTTCGGTTTTGGAGTCGAATTGTGCGTACCAGGTGGGCCGGAAGCCGGCGATTTTGGCCTCGGAGCCGGGCCAGAAAAGGCACGCGGAGCGCATCCCCTGGCTTTCGGCTAAACTCCACAAAGGAATGCCGTTATACCAGGTTCCATCGGTGACTGCCTGGGAGTCTGCGATGGCGTACCGGGCCTGTCTGGTCTGGTCGTAGAAGCTGTTGGCGACCAAGCCGTGGTGTTCGGGATAGAGGCCGGTGACGATGGTGAAGTGGTTGGGGAAGGTCAGCGACGGATAACTGGGCAGCATTCCCTCCGGAGCCCAGACGCCCTGCTTTGCAAGGGCCAAAAGGCTCCTGGCACCGTCGCGCTTCGCGTAGTCCCAGCGGAAGCCGTCGAGCGAGACAAGCACCACATAATGCTGGCTTTGCGCATGGGGAGAGTTGGGCCCATTGTCGGTATGAATGACCGGCAGGGCAGGATTCTGCCCGGAGAAGGCGGCCGGCTGTTGTGCAGCCAGAACGAGCCCCAGGGCCAGTGCAAGCGATGCAAGAGCCACCCGGCCAAGAGCGCGAAAACGCATCGAAAACACCCCCCGCACCAGCTTAACGCACGGGGTGAAAGTCCGGGGGCGGGGAATGAAAGTGAGAATTTGAGTGCGGCTTGCGCCGCGCGCGCCTGCGTCCCGTGTGCGGGAAGCGCGGCTGTTGTGGTATACGTTTCGCATGACTCGCCACAGTGTTTTCTTCGCCGCTGTTTTTGCCGTTCTTGCATTCGCCGTCTCCGCCACAATCCTGTTGCACGCACAGAACCCCGCGCCTACGCCCCCGATGGGGTGGAACAGTTGGGATGCCTATGGGCTGACCATCGGCGAGGCCGATTACCGGGCCAACGTCACGGTGCTGGCGGGGCTCAAGGAGTACGGGTGGATGTATGCGGTGATCGACGAGGGATGGTATATGGAGAATCCCAATGGCGCCCATCTGGCTGAAAAGAAGTATCTGCTGGACGGGAACGGGATACTGCTTCCTGTGCCCAGCCGCTTTCCTTCTTCCGCGGACGGCGCGGGATTCAAGCCGCTGGCCGACTGGGTGCATCAGCAAGGGCTAAAGTTCGGCATTCACATTGTGCGCGGCATTCCGCGCGATGCGGTGAAGGCGAATCTGCCTATCGCGGGGACGAGTTTCCACGCCGCCGATGCCGCGGACCTCAACTCCCCCTGTGGGTGGGATGACGGCAACTGGGGCGTGGCCGACAACGCCGCCGGGCAGGCTTACTACGACTCGATGCTGAAGCTCTACGCGGGCTGGGGCCTGGATTTCCTCAAGGTGGACTGCATCAGCGACCACCCGTACCGGCCTACCGAGATTCGCCAGATTGCCGAGGCGATCCGGAAGACGGGGCGGCCGATTGTGCTGAGCCTTTCGCCGGGGCCGACGCAGATCGAGCACGCGGCTGAAGTGGCCCAATACGCGCAGATGTGGCGCATCACCAACGATCACTGGGACGCCTGGAACTTCCCGCGCCATCCCGGCGACGACGAGTATCCCTTCGGCTTGCGCGGCGAGTTCGACCGGCTGGCCCAGTGGGCGCCGTATGTGAAGCCGGGAAACTGGCCGGATGCAGACATGCTGCCCTGGGGATCGCTGACGCCGCATCCCGGCATGGGCGAGCCGCGCCAGTCGCGGCTGACGCGCGACGAGCAGCAGACCGAGTTTACGCTGTGGGCCATTGCGCGCTCGCCGCTGATTCTGGGGGCCAACCTGACCAAGCTGGATGATTTTACCCGGTCGCTGATGACCAACAAGGATGTGATCGAGATCAATCAGAAGGCTGTCAAAGGCGGCGAGGCTGCCACGTATCCTGACGACCCGTTGCGGCCACGCTATTGGTGGGCTGTGACCGGCGGCTCGCAACCCAAGCGTTATATTGCTGTGTTCAATCTGAAAGACACGCCGCAAAACATCGACGCGCCGTGGACTTACTTCCATCTTGCCGATAAAGACCACGCGGTGTACGAAGTTTGGAACAAGAAGCACATTCCTGCCGCAAAGAGCCTGCGTACCGGGATCATTCCGGCACACGGCTGTGCGCTCTATCGGGTTGAGTGAGCCTTTCCGCGGCTCCGTTGTGCGAGACTGGAGTGTTCGACAGATGAGCCCAAGCCAGGGCTCCGGCCGGCAGGATTCTTGAGATGCCTATTCTGCGCTCCACCTTTATCGCACTCTCCCGCAATCGTGTTTTGCGCAGCTTCAGCGAGCGCTCCAGCGTGGGCCGGCGTCTGAGTTCCAGGTTCGTGGCCGGCATGGAGATTGACGACGCCCTGCGCGTGGCCCAGGCGGTGAACCAACAGGGCATGGCTGTGACCGTGGACTCGCTGGGCGAGAGCGTCACCTCAGAGGTTGAGGCCCACCAGGCAGCCGATGTCTACCATCAACTGCTCGACTCGATTGCTGCGCGCCATCTCAACGCCAACATCAGCGTGAAACTGACGCAGATGGGCCTTGAACTCTCGCCGGAACTGGCCGAGACGATTGCCGAAGGTCTGGCCAAACATGCCAGCGCGACGGGCAACTTTGTCCGCATCGACATGGAGGACTCGCGGCTGACGCAGGTGACGCTGAACATTGTGCGGCGGCTTCATGCGCAGCCGAACCTGCGCGGGGCCATTGGAATCGCGATCCAGTCCTACCTTTACCGGTCGCAGGCGGACATCGAACAACTGCTGGCCGACGGCATCCCGGTGCGGCTGTGCAAGGGGGCGTACAAGGAGCCGGAGGAGGTGGCGTTTCCGCGCAAGGCCGCTGTGGACGCGAACTATATCCGGCTCAGCCGCATGCTTCTGGACAGCCCCATCCATCACGGCCTGGCCACCCACGACGAGACCATGATCGCCGCGGCCAAGTCGTTCGCCAGCCAGCACGGGATCGACCCCAGCCGGTTCGAGTTTCAGATGTTATTCGGCGTGCGGCGCGACCTGCAGCGAAGGCTGGTCAACGAGGGCTATCACGTGAGGGTTTACATTCCCTTTGGCCCCGAATGGTACCCCTACTTCATGCGGCGGCTGGCCGAGCGGCCGGCCAATGTGCTGTTCCTGGCCAAGAACTTTTTCCGTTCCTAGATTGCGCGCCGGAACCGCGGACATCCTGCGATTGAAGAGACAGAATCAGGTTGGAACCGGAACCAGCGCCCATGCTGAGTGCATTCCAGTTGATTTTGGATGGAGAGCCGGGAGAGGCGGAAATCTAATCGGCGCTGCTATCGTGGGTGCTGCGTCTCTTGCGCCTGTACCGCTTCTTTATCATAAAGAGCTGTTTGCACATGCCACATTCCCAGGGATAGTAACCGAACAGGGGATAAACGTTCAGTTGCATAAAGCCTTTTCGTTCCAGCCGGTGCATGCGATTACAGCCGCACGCCGGACACCGGACGCCAGTTCCTTCTTCAACAGCTTGCGTTGAACACCCAGACGCCACGTCACACTCCTGAGCATTTGCCCTGAGAAATTGAACTCAATGGAACAGCTGCGTTATCCCGGGTTTTTTCCCGAAAAGAATCGCTCCTGCTCCACGCACAAAGCAAAAGAAACTGGATGATTCTGTTCAGCTTACACTATCGAATTCAGTGCACTGAGGAAAAGAGCCTCCGCCTGCATGTCAGCACAATGGTAACTTACCGTCCGGCACGAAAGTACCTTTCAGTTGTGGATCGCTGTTTGCCGCATTGACCAAGCCACTCAATTCTTGAGCCGCGCCAACCCTTGCCGCGCCAGATCCGCAACCGCCCTGGCGAGGGTGAGCGAGGCATTCAACGACTCCGGGCGCTCAAGCCGGAGGCCGAGTTTGGCGGCAAAACCGCGAAAAAGGATGTCAACGTCGTAAAGAATTTCTACGTGGTCACAGAGAAAACCGATGGGCTGGAGGAGGAGGGTTCTGACACCTTCGGCGGCAATGGAGACGAGTGTTTCCTCGACGGTGGGCCCGATCCACGGCCCGCCGCTCGCACCCTGGCTCTGGAAGGCGAACCACCACTGGGGAATCTCAGGCACGCGCTCGGCGACCAGCGCGGCGGTGCCCTTGGCCTCCTCGGCGTAGGGGTCGGCGGGCTGGCCGGTGGAAGCCTGTATGGTGCGGCAGGGCACGCTGTGGGCCGTGAACAGGACCGGAACTGCGTGGCCGGCTTCCGCGCTGAGCTTGGCGGCGGCTGGGCGGAGCCGCTCGGCAAAGGCCTCGGCGAGGAGCGGATGCCGCGCCCAGCCCTCAGTGAAGTCGATGCGGAGACCGGCAGCCTCGGCCTGGACGGCGCGCCGGTAGAGGCCCACGCTCAAGCGCGAGTTGTGCGGCGCAAGGCAGATGACGGCAGCCTCTTCGACGCCATCGGCGCGCATCCGGCGGACCACATCGGGGATGTAGGGGCGCCAGTTTCTCATGCCGGCGTAGACGCGGACGGGCTGGCCTTCGGCAGCAAGTTCAGCTTCGACCAGGCGGGCCTGCGCGAAGGTGATTTCCGTGAGCGGGCTGCGTCCGATGAGGGCGTAGCGGCGCTGAATCTCTTCGACCACCTCAAGCGGCAGCGGTCGGCCGCTGACCACGTTGCGCAGGTACTCGGGAATCTGCTCGACGGTCTCGGGGGAGCCGTGGGCCAGCAGGAGGACGGCTTGCTTAACCATTGACCGGCTCCGGATTGGCCTCCAGGCGGAACTCGCGGACCATGCGGACGACGGCCTGCACGTTCTCGACCGGCGTGGTGGGGACGATGCCGTGACCGAGATTGAAGATGTGGCCGGGGCGGGCGTTAGCGGCGCGGAGAATCTCACCAACGCGCAGTTCGAGGACTTCCAGCGGCGCAAAGAGCGTGATGGGGTCGAGGTTGCCCTGCACGGCGTGGCCGTGGCCGACGGCGCGCCAAGCCTGGTCGAGGGGCTGGCGCCAGTCAAGGCCTATGACGTCGGCACCCGTTGAGGCCATCTCGCCTAGCAGGCCCGCGGTATCGACGCCAAAGTAGATGACCGGCACGCCCATCTGCTGCACGGAGCGGACGAGGCGCTTGGAGGCCTCGAAGACGTACTCGTGATAGTCGGCCAGACCGAGTGAACCAACCCAACTGTCGAAAATCTGGATGACGTCGGCCCCGGCCTGCACCTGGAGGCGGCAGAACTCCTCGAGGACCACCACGATCTTGTCCAAGAGGCTGCGCCACGCAGCGGTGTCGCCGTACATCATCTGCTTGGTGTGGATGTAGTTTCTGGAGCCGCCGCCCTCGATCATGTAACTGGCCAGCGTGTAGGGCGCGCCGCAGAAGCCGATGATGCCCAGGCGATTGTGGAAGTGGGCGGCGACCTTCTCAATGGCGCGGGCGACGTAAGCCAGCTCGCCGGCGCGGTCAGTGTGCACGGCGCGCACGTCCTCAGCGGTGCGGACCGGGTGGTGAACGACGGGCCCTTCGCCGGCCTGAAACTCGAAGTCCAGGCCCATGGGTTCCAGCGGCAGCAGCAGGTCGGCGAAGATGATAGCCGCGTCCACGCCCAGCTTCTCGGCGGCGGTGATGGTGACCTCGGCGGCCAGCTCCGGCTGCTTGCAGATTTCAATTAGCGTGTGATGCTTGCGGACCTCGCGGTACTCCTGCATATAGCGGCCGGCCTGGCGCAGAAACCAGACCGGCGTGCGGTCCACCGGATGGCGCAGACAGGCGTGGAGGAAGCGGCTGCCGTCGAGAGTGGCTTCAGGGGCGGGCGAATGCATACATAGATGATTCTATTCGGTCTATTTTGTCTCGACGCGGATGACGCGGATTTGAGGGTAGGCGCCGTCCCAGTCGGGGGTGACGGCGTCGAAGATGAGGCGGAAGTCCTGCTCGCCGCCGGGCTTGAGCGGGGCCGCGGAGACGGGCTCCAAATCAATATAGGGCTCGCGCATGCGGATGAGCCGGAGCGGCAGGGTCTCGTTCTGCGCTACCTCGTGGGCGAAATCGTGGAAGAGCACCTGCACGGTGACCGCGGTAACGGTGCGGGGGCCCTTGTTGGCGATGTGGCCGTCGAGGTAGGTGACCTTGCCGCCGGCCAGGTTGGCCGACTCGCTCATGGCCAGGCCGGTGATGGGCAGGCTGGCCGCGTAGGCGTCGGGAGCGGCGGAGATGGGCGTGACCGTGGCCGCGGGCTTTCCGTGTTCGAGAACCAGCACCACAATGGCAGCCACGATCAGAACGACCGCGGCAGCTACCACCATGGCCAGCCAGTTGCGCTCCCGCGTTTCGGCGGGGCGGACCTGTTCAAGATCGGGACGAGTGCTCACGAGCGGATTTTACACCCGTTACCAAAGGAATACTCCCGCCTTCCGCGTTTTAGTTGGTAAGCGTAAGATTTTGCGCCAAGGGACGATAGACAAGGCAGCATCACAGATCTCGCTGAAACTTCACATTGTTGTTGAGTAACTCCGGCGAGCAAGCGGCGTCTAAGAATTCAAGCGCGCTCGGAACCGGGACCGTACCTGATCCGTAGCTCTTGCTGAAAGGCACAGAAAGGCAGGCCCAAGATGCATTCCTCCCCAAAAACCGCATCCACCTTCATGCCCGCAACCGCCGAAGGTTCCACGCAGTCCCGCAGGGCAGAGGACCTGACTTACCAGGCCGTGACGGTCGCCGCAATCCTGCTGCTCCTGGGAAGCCTCTGGGTGTTCTGAACACCCTGCGCGCCCGACGGGCAGAGATGGCCGGCGCGTGGGAGCCCGATCGGGGGGCCAGGAGCTTTATCCGGCCCGCGCTGCACGGAACATGGCCACAATGTGCCAGGCGATGGTCCCGAAGATAGCCAGAATGAACAAGGGCATCTCCGCCAGAGACACGCTCAGGCGACCCTGCCGAGCCGATTCAACGATGACCCGTTGAATCCATGCGAAGAGGCAGATTATCTCCGTCTTCAGCCAGGCGATCATCTGGAGGGTCAAAGCCTCGAGACGAGGACGGTTTTCGGGCGTGACCCGCACGGGGTAGTTGAAGGCCGAAGGAAACTGCGACACGACCGTGATGAGCAGATAGATCGCCAGGGCCAGGGCCGGCAACAGCAGCAGCGAGGAGGGCGAGCCCCAGCCGTTGGGGTTGCCCGCCGCGTCGAAGTGAGTGGGAGTTCTGGCGAGCAGGCGGTCTGGGCCATGGAGGGCGTGGTACGTAACCCAGAACAGCACTGCAAATGCTCCCAGGCTGACCGCTTCCAACGTTCTCCTCATGGCGTCCTTTCTGTCAGATGGCTGTATCAAAACGATACAGCCGGGAAGCCCCCGATTCTCGCTTTCCCGTCCAACTGTATCGAAACGATGCAGCCCGCTGGGAGCTGGATTTACCCGAATCGGGCGCGCTTGATCTCCGACTGCCGGCAGTCCTGGCCGTCCATCTCGATACGGATGCACATTTCGGCCAGGCGAGACCTCATGCGGTCGCCAATCCGGTCGCCTAAGGTCTGCTCGCGGGCGGCGCGCTCAGCGTCGTTCTTCGCGCCCTTGCCGGCTGGCAGGTTAGGGTAATTCGTTGTGATAATGGTCGACTGTTTGTCGTTATAGCGGGTGTTCAGAATCAACGCGACTGTATCCCAGACCCACTCGTTGGGTTTCTGGGCGCCCAGGTCGTCCAGCACCAGCACCTCGGCGGCAAAGACAGGCTTGAGCAGTTCCAGCTCGGTGGTGTTGACCTGGGGGTTGTAGCTGTTCTGGATGTTCTTGAGCAGCTCGCGATAGTCGCAGAAGAGGCCTTTGACGCCGCGCTCCTTGACCAACCGCTGCAACAAACCCACAGCCAGGTGGGTTTTGCCCACGCCCATGGGACCGGTGAAGAGCAGACCCTTGCCGGCAGTGTCGACGGGGTAAGCCTCGACAAACTTGCGCGCCTTCCGAAGAGCTTCGCTCAGCGAAGGATGAGCACCGGAATAGATGTGATAGCTCTCCAGGGAGCAGTCCCTGTAGCGCTCGGGAATGTGTGCGGCGGCCAGACGGCGCTCTTCGCGCTGCATCTCCTGGCACACGCAGGCGCGGGAAACCCACTGCCCAGCTTCGTTGACCACTCGCACCAGGCCCACTCCATCGCAGATCGCGCAAACGCTCATCTTGCATTCAAGCGTAGCGCAAGCGGCGCGGGGACGCTCCGGTGCAGGTCCGGTCCCCAATTGTGGAAAAGCCGTGGCTACCCGCGGAACGACCTTCTACAATTGGAACCGCGAGTGGGCATATGGCGGATTTGGCTGGAGCGCCGGCTCGCTCAAGAAATGGAGACGCCCTCATGAATCGAATCGTCTTGCGCGCAGCTTTGTTCACCGCCGCGGCCCTGGCCGGGCTCTTCGTTCCGGCCCGGCTCACGGCGCAGGAGCCCGCAAACCTGCCGGAAACCAAGGCGCCGGCCGCAACACAGGCCACGCCGCAGGCTACACCCGCCGCGCATCCCACAAACGACTACTGGAATAAGCACGACGCGCAGTTGTTGGTGGATTTTGGCGGGCTGGCCAGGTACAAGGAGGCTGATTTGGCTCTGGCGCCGCCTGGCGCAGGTGAAAACCGCGTGGTCTTCATGGGCGACTCGATCACTGAAGGCTGGCATTTCGACGAGCCCAACGGAGTCTTCGCGGGGAAGCCGTACATCAACCGGGGCATCAGCGGTCAGACCACGCCGCAGATGCTGGTGCGCTTCCGCCAGGACGTGATCGGGCTGAAACCCAGGGTGGTGGTGATTCTGGCCGGCATCAACGACATTGCCGGGAACACCGGACCGGAGACGCTGGAGCAGATTGAGGACAACCTGACCTCGATGGCGGAGTTGGCGACGGCTAACCACATTCGCGTGGCGCTGTGCTCGCTGACGCCGGCCTTCGACTTCCCCTGGAGGCCGGGAATGACGCCGGCTCCCAAAGTTGTGGCGCTGAATGCGTGGATGAAGGCCTATGCGGCGGAGAAGGGTTATGTGTATGTGGACTACCACTCGGCGATGAAGGATGGACGGGACGGGCTGCCGGCTGCGCTGAGCAAGGATGGGGTGCATCCGCTGCCGGCTGGGTATGCGATCATGGCGCCGCTGGTGGAGGCGGGGATTGAGAAGGCGCTGGCGCAGTAAGGGCCGGCAATTGCTAAACCGTCCGGAATGCCACTACAATAGGTATATTGCAGGAAAGGTTTGTCGCGAGAGATGCCCAAGGAAAAGATTCATCCCAATTATGCCGCGGTGCGCGTTCATTGCGCCTGCGGAAACAACTTTGAGACCCGTTCGACCCACAAGGGCGACATTCACGTGGAAATCTGCTCGGCGTGCCACCCGTTCTTTACCGGCAAGCAGCGCCTGGTGGATACAGCGGGCCGCGTGGAGCGGTTCCGCCGCAAGTATGCCAAGGCCGGCGAGGTGACTCCGGCCAAGTAAGCGGCGCCGCGCAAGACACGGCCAAGCACGATTGGGCCTCCGCCGCGGCGGAGGCCCAACTTCGTTCAGGGGCGGATTGTGGGATTCCAAGTTTTCTACGTGCGCCGGAGAAAGGCGCAAAAATGAGGTTCGGAACTTTTGTGGGAATTTGGTCATAACCTGAATCCAGACGACCACTGACAGGAGGTAACGCGATGCATCAATTGCTGACAGACTCCGCGATTTGGGCGGCGCTTCTGGGTCTTGCCTCGTATTTTGTCCGCAAGCTCTGGGAGGACAGTTCCATCAACAAAGCCATCGGCGCGGAAATCGAAAGGCTTCACACCGTGATCAAGAGGCACAGAGACTTTTGGCAAGCTCGTGTCCATGACAAAACAACCGGCCATCACCCGCTCATTCCATTCTCCCACGTCGTCTACGACAAACAGGTTAAGAACGTGGGTGTGATTAACAGAAAGCTGGTCGCGCAGGTTGTTCGCTTCTACGGCTACGTGGATTACCTCAACAGTTTCCAGGCGCTACGGGGGGAGTATGAGGCGGCAGGCCATACCGATAAGTTCAACGAACTGTACATCGCGTCGCTCACGGCCCTCGTTGATGATTTTGCCAATGTCTTTTGAGGCGCTTTGAGACGAGTGGAGGTGCTGTCCCCACTCTGGCCGAACCGGGAAATGCGATTTAGAGGTTGAAGAGCGATATCTGTGGTTTTCCATCTTTGTGCCTTCTTTCGGCGCTAAGATGGGGCACAAAGCATCTGTGGGTGGGCAGGAGCGATTCAGGCGGTTCAAATGGCGGGCAAAGGTTTCACCGTGAAGAAGGACTGGGACAACCCCAGGGAGCACCCGATGCCCGCCGAGGCGCGGGTGCCGGCTGAGGTGCGCCTGGGGGCGGTGGTGGTGGCTCCAGCCACTGTGCTGGCGCCCATGGCCGGGGTCACGGACACGGTCTTCCGGCGGTTTATTCGCCACGCCAGCTTGTTCACCACCTGCGGTGGGGCAGACGCGGCTTCGCCGCAGAGCCCGGAAGCAAAGTTCGCGGCAAGCAATGAAGACGCTCCAATTGCGGCGGAAAGCATTGAGTCCGACATCACCAACACCCTCTCCGGCTGCGGCCTGCTGATGACGGAGTTCACCTCGGCCGACGGGTTGGCGCGGATGCGGGAGAGCAAGCGGCGGCGCTATTTGACCTTCTACGACGACGAGCACCCCATCGGGGCGCAACTGTTCGGGTCGAATGCGGAGACGCTGGCCGAAGCGGCGCAAATTGTGGAGGAGACGGGCTTCGACCTGGTGGACCTGAACCTGGGCTGCCCGGCCAAGCGGGTGGTGGGCTCGAACGGCGGCTCGGGACTGCTGCGCGACCTGCCCCGGATCGGCGAGATCTTTCGCGCGGTGCGACGGGCGGTGATGATTCCCTTTACCGTGAAATTCCGGATGGGCTGGAACGAGAAGCAGATGGTGGGCGTGGAACTAGCGCGGATGGCCCAGGCCGAGGGGCTGAACGCCGTGACGCTGCACGCCCGCACTCGCGAGCAGGGCTATAGCGGCCAGGCGCAGTGGGAGTGGATCGCCCAGTTAAAGCAGGCAGTGGGCATTCCGGTGATCGGCAACGGCGATATTCGCACGCCAGAGGACGCGGCGGCCATGGTGGCGCTGACGGGCTGCGATGCGGTGATGATCGGGCGGGCGGCGCCGGCCAATCCGTGGATCTTCAGGCAGATTGCGCAATACACAGCGACCGGCAGCTACGAGCGGCCCACTGTCGAGGATCGCTACCGGATGATTCGGGCTTACTTTCAGATGCTTTTGGACGAAGCCGAGGCGAGCAAGGATTTGCCCCGCGACGCCCGCATGGGCGATCCCTCCGGCAAGATGAAGCAGTTTGCCACGTGGTTTACCCACGGCGTGCCGGGCGGTGCGAAGTTGCGGGCGGCCATTTACCAGGCTCGCACCGGGGCCGATGTGCTGGCCCAGGTGGAGCTGTTTTTTACGGCGCGGGCGGCGGCTGGCGTGGATTTCGGTCCGGATTCCGCTCCGGAGCTTGAAGCCGGTGAGCCGGAAGCCTTTCCCGATGCAGCGCTGGCCTGCGACTAGACGCGAAACCAGAGTAAACATGTCCATGGTGATAACATTGCAGGTGTTTTTTACTTAGGGGAAAAAACCACTTGACGGACGTGCATACGGGTACATCGACTCTGATTAAGCTGTAATAAATGGTAGGCGAGGCGGGAATCGAACCCACAACCCCCGGCTTAGAAGGCCGGTGCTCTATCCATTTGAGCTACTCGCCCCTGTACGTTTCATTCTAACGTCGTGTGGCCGCAGAGCGCACGAGCAAATGGAGCCAGCGCGGCCAGCGCGTTCGGGCGGCGCACCCAGCTCGTCCAGATTGAACTCGTCCGATTCGAGGAGCGGCCAGACATCGCATTTTGATGTTCAAACGGGCGAGACCGCCTGCCTCGACCTCCCAGTCAGCTTCCATGGGTCGCAGCGGTCACCGCCAGCAGGAACCGGATCACGGTTGCTTCCGCCCAGTGAATCTCGTTGCCAGGGTCTCTGGAAAGATAGGCGCAGTGGCCTCCGTGGCGGGTCTCGACAAAGGTGATATGCGGGTTGGCGAGGAGTTTGGCGCGGGTCTCGAGAAAGAGGCGGATGAAGGGATCGTCCTGGGAGTTGAGGATCAGAGTGGGAACGGCGATGCGGTCGACCACGCGGGCGCTGGCGGCGCGGTCATAATAGTCGTCGGCATCGCGGAAACCCCAGTAGCGGGACAAAATCTTGTCGTCAAATTCGCGAATGGAGCGCACCGGCCCGATCTCCCGGGCGGGCACATAGATGCCTGGAAACAGCTTTGCCTTGCGGGCGTAGCGCGCCATCAGGTCGCGCAGGAAGTTCCACTCATAGAGGCGGTTGACGGGCTCGTGCAGGGCGTCCGCGCCGGGGGCCAGATCGATGGCCGGGCAGACAGCGGCCACGGCGCACAGAGGCGGGCGGCTGCCCCACTCCCCGGCCAGCTTGAGGACCAGGTTGCCACCCATCGAATAGCCCACCAGCGCCACCCGCTCCAGGCCGAATCGCTCCGCATAGTGGCTCACCACCACGCCCACGTCGCCGGAGAGTCCGGAGTGATAGAGCGTGGGCGTCAGCGTCTCCGTGCCGCCGCAGGTACGCATATTCATGCGGATGACGTTCAAGCCGGCCTCCCAGGCGCGGGCGGCGATGCCCTGCATGTAGCGGGAGTTCGATGAGCCCTCGAGGCCGTGAACCAGCACCACGGTCAGCTGCCCGGCGCGGTCCGGATCTGTCTGCCTGTGCTCATCCTGCCAGTGGCAATGGCACAGCACACAGCTGCCATCGGCAGGGTCCACCTCGATCGCCTCGGAGACGGACGAAAGGCGGAAGGGCGGACGGGGAAGATAATTCCCCACAATCGTCTGCAGGTGGCCATTGGTTAAACCGCGCCGCGGCTCAAACGGGGTCAACCACCCCGGCAGTCCGGGGATCGCGTCGTCAACAACTGTGTTTTCAGGGATTTTTGGGGTCACGGAAACTCGGGAAGTGGGGCTTGCGGTCCGTGCAAACTTGGGGCGGCGGGTGGGGATCGAACCCACGACATCCTGAGCCACAGTCAGGCGTTCTGCCACTGAACTACTGCCGCCATCTATCCTTGATTGTAGCATCGAATCAGGTCTTTCGGCCTCGTCCAGTCCTGAGGGAAAATGCCCATGCCCCGCCACGATCCAATCCCGGCAAGACACCAGGCCACGGCCAAGCTCCAGCCGCCGGACCGCTGGAACCGCGGCGCCTGGCTCTTCCGCGACCGGACTCTGCAAGGGATCGAAATTCTTCTGGACGAGGCTTTTCGAGTCCCCGGCACCGGCATCCGATTCGGCCTGGGCGGAATCATCGGGCTAGTTCCCGGCCTGGGCGACGTGCTGGCCGGAGTGCTCTCGCTGATCATTCCCCTGGCGGCCTGGATTCGCGGTGTACCCTACGTCACGCTGGCGCGCATGGCCGCCAATCTCGGCATCGGCGTGCTGGTGGGTTCGGTTCCCCTCTTTGGCGACATCTTCGACATCTTTTGGAAGGCCAATCGCCGCAACTACCGCCTGCTCCGCCGCCATTTGACCGAACCGCGCCGCCACACCTGGCGGGACTGGGCGTTTCTGCTCCTGCTGGCCGGCGCCCTGGCGCTGGTCTTCGCCATTCCCCTGGCGCTGGTGGTGTGGCTGTTGGTCTGGCTGACCAGCCGCTAAGTGCTCCTGCTCAAACCCAATAGAAATCGATTCGCGTTACAATCGAGGCAGAACGTCGGGGCGTAGCGCAGCCTGGTAGCGCATCTGCTTTGGGAGCAGAGGGTCGGGGGTTCAAATCCCTCCGCCCCGACCATTTAAAATCAACAACTTATATTTCTGATTTCTTCTCAGGTGACCCCCACTGTGGGGGAAATTGTGGGGATCACCCTCAAAAATCGGGCCGCCGGGCCCTTAGTGGACTTGCAGTTGTCTCTGCGAGTCGAGGAGTTCGACCGCGCGCCGCTTCGCCTCCAGCCGCACATGGCTGTAATGCTCAAGCATCTTATGGCTCAGATGTCCGCTAATAGCTTGAATAGTTGCGTCCGGTGTCTGTGTCGTGCCAGGGCTGAAATGAAGTGGTGGCGTAGATCGTGAATGCGGCATTCCACGCCGGCCTGTTTCTTGACGGAACTCCATCCACGCTTCCAGGCACCCAACGGCTTTGAGGGATTGACTGCGTAGCTGGTCATTTTGCCGGTCTCAGCAGCACCCTGGCCCTTGTACATGAGCTTTTCGCTCGGGAAGATGAAATCCGTGGGCTGCGCATCAGGCCAGCGGCTGCGCCACTCCTTGAGGACTCCGAGTGCCGCTAGGTTTAGGGGAACAATTCGCCCTTCCCCGCCGGCTGTCTTCGATTTGCCGACCTGGAACTCCGACCGCATCAAGTCCACTTGGGACCACCTAGCTCGGCGCAGTTCAGCGTTCCTCAGTCCGGTATTACAGAAGGCCACAACGGCAGTGTACAGGCTCGGCTGGGGGCTCTTCTTGCATGCCTCACGGAGTCTCGCTTTTCCTCATCTGCGGTCAATGCCCTGCCTACATCCTTGCGCTCGGGAAGCATCTTCACATCATCGGCCAGCGCGCTCCAGAGACGGGAAGCTTTCAAGATCATGCGCAGCGTCGATACTTCCATGTTGATGGTGCGGTTTGACGCTTTCTGTTTCTGACGTAGGCCCTGGTATTTCCCAATATCTTCCGGCGTGATATCAATGAGCAGCATTGAAGCAAAGTAACCGGAGAGGTGTTTGACGCTCAACTCCTGGATTGAGATGTTCGCATTGATCCACCGAGCCTTGTTTGCATCCATCCACTCTCGGGGAGCAAAGGAAAAGAGCATGGGACGCCGCGCCGTGCGGATGCCATTCGCCGATTCTTCCAACTCGTGCCGCTCACTAACGCGCTTCGATAAGCTTTCGACAAAAGTAGCGACGGTAAATGACAGATTCCGCCCTCTGCGAACTCACCTTCACGAGGCGGATCGCAGGGATCATCCTCAGACTCGTGATCTTGATTTTCCTAGAAGGCAAGGATGCTGTCCTTTCCATCGGATGGAGCACTGTCTTCGGCGGGCGATTCTACAAGGGCGGCATCGAGGAAGTCGCGCTCTGGAATTGCGCGCTCAAGGCAGCCGAGGTCACCGCGATCTATGCAATCGCCAAGCCCACCGCCTCCGGGACCACCTCCAGCCCCGGCTCGGCCAACACGAGCGCCGCCGCGCCCAGCACGGGTCCGTTTGCCACCAAAGCCAAAGTTGACGCCGATGACGCCAACGGTCCTATCAAACTGAAGCGGAAAGAGCAGATCGCGCTCATGTTCCTCACCGCCATTGAGAATATCGAGCGCGATTGCCAGCTCAGCGCGCAACACGTCTGCACATTGGACCAGCTTTTGACGGGATCGGTCGTCGCCAATGGCAGGCATGTCGAACATTTGAAGTTCGACCCCAAAGTCGATCCCAACTACACTAACACACTCGCTGCCTCCGGCATGGCCTGGGAAGCGCACGCCAATCCGAAAAAACCGGGCCTGTCGGGCTTCTGTTTCATGTCCAGGAGCGTGGGAATGACGGTCACCACCTACAACCCCGCCGGAAATGCTGGCTGGACCGACAAGGAGATCATGGGCCGCGGCATCATGGGCGATTCCTTCGCAACCCAATAAGGCCAGAGCGGATTCTCAAGCTGGAGGGTTTGCCATCAGGATTTCGGCCAACTCAATGCTGGGTTACGGCCCATCGATCCCCTTGCAGGGAGGCCCCGGAGCATGAGAAATCCCGGCCGATGCAGAGGGTGAAGGATCGGCGGCGGGCAAGGGGCTTCGGGCCTGGCTTATCCGCTTTACAAACTCATACAGCACCTGCGGGCCGGCGCCGGCGACTGCGTCGCCGGGGCGGGCGCCGCTCTTCATCCAGGCAAAGAGAAAAACAAGCGGGATCCAGCCGCGCGAATCCCGTTCGACTTCCGCGCCGATGGCATTCAGGATGCGGGAAAAGTTGAGCGGCAGGTGGACCGGGGCGGCCTGCAAGGTGGCCGGATCCGCACAGTATTGAGACGGAGAGGTTACCAGGTATTCGCGGCAGATCAGCGGTCGGATGGGATGGATGGAGCAGGACTCATCCTCGAGAAAGGGACAGGGGACGCGCTGGTAGAAGTAGTCGAGGGCTAACTGGCGGGCGGATTCGGTTTCGGCCAGCCAATCTTCGTTGACCATGCGGTCGATGAGGCCGGCGGCGGCCAGCTTGAGGAGCGCTTGATGGAAGCGTGCTGCGAGTTCCTCTTGGCGCGATTCGGGGAGGGTTCGAATCCAGACGCTGAGGGCCTCGGCCTCGAAAATGCTGAGGGGCACCATCTGCCGGCAACAGGCGCCGCAGCCAGCCTTGCAGGAGACGGTGAGGCCGGACTCGGCCAACTGCGTGGTGACGCCGCCTATGAGCGAGTCGTCAAGCGACTGAAGGACGGGCAGGATTTGGGTGAGGTTGGTTCGGCCAGCGGGCACGACCGCGGTGGCGGTGAATTTGCCCTCGCCGATGCCCACCGCGAACTCGACACAGACGGTCTCCTGCTGTTGCTCATCCATAGACTCAGAATTGTAGCGAATTTGCGGCCTGAGGGTTTGAGAAACGGCAGTTGGCGATTCCACCACTTATGCGCCTACGACGATTTCTTTAGGGACAAAACCAAGCTGGACGACGGAGAAAAGTCACCGTAGAACTCGTTTAGATATAATGAGATATCTGGCGTTAACGTTCCGGGGACGGCCCTTTCCGGTCTTTCCGATCTTTGGGGCTGGAAATGCATAGAAAATGACAAGCTTGTGGTGAGCATCTTGAGGTATATTGACTCGTAGCCGGGAAAGCAACATGGAAGTCCCGGATGCGAACTGAACAACAAGGAGATCATCATGGCTGGCTTCTGCGTGAAATGTGGAGCCGAAGTATCCCCCGACAAGCAATTTTGCACGGCATGTGGCACACCGCTGGCCGCCGGCGCCGCAGTTGTTGCGCCTGCCCAACCAGCCGCTCCGTCGGCCAGTTCCGGCAGCAGCGCGGTCAAGATCGTCCTGATTATCGTGGCCATATTCGTAGGGCTGGGCATTCTGGGAGCGGGACTGTTCGGATTCGCAGTCTGGCGTGTTTCCCGGGCCATCCACGTCTCAGGCCCGGGCGGCCAGGTGACGATGAGTACACCAGGCGGCACATTCACCGCCAACTCGAACGAGATCTACAGCGCATCCGAGCTGGGCACGGACATCTACCCCGGCGCGCTATCCGGCAAAGGCAGCATGAGAATGAGCTTGCCCAATGGTTCGTGGGTGACTGCCGTCTACCTCACTTCGGACTCGAAGGACCAGGTGATCGCGTTTTACAAGTCCAGATTAGGGAGCCAAGCCTCCGTATTTGAAAGTGCCGACAGCGCTGTCCTGTCTGTCAACAAGGGCCAGAAAGAATCTGTCATGGTGACGGTTGCCGCCAAGCCGTCGGAGAATAACGGCAAGACGCAGATCGCCATCGTGCACACGGTCAACAATAAATAGGCCCTCATCGGGCCTGTCGAAGTTCGCCGCGCAGGCGCGGATTCGCTTGGAATCGCCTTGTTGCCGGCTTGCAATCTGTTTGAATCGGGTGTCTGGCCATGGATACCGGCGCATCGTCGATCACACAAATCGGCAAGTACCAAATCCTGGGTGTCCTGGGCGTTGGCGGCATGGGTGTCGTTTACCGGGGCTTGGACAAGTCTGTCGGGCGCGAGGTGGCCATCAAGACGCTCACCGAAGCGACGGAAGAGCTTCGCCAGCGGTTCCAACTGGAGGCCCGTTCCGGCGTTCTGAACCACCCCAACATCGTCACCGTGTACGAATTCGGCGAGCAGGATGGTCTTCCCTACATTGCCATGGAGTTTGTCCCCGGAGATTCGCTGGAGAATCTGCTCCGCGCCGGGCGCCAGTTCTCCCTTATCGAGAAGCTGGAGATTGTTCGCCAGGCTTGCCTCGCCTTGGGTTATGCCCACCAAAAAGGCGTGATCCATCGGGACATGAAGCCGGCAAACATCATGGTGCAGCCGGATGGAAACATCAAGATAGTCGACTTTGGCGTTGCCAAGCTGCAAAGTCACTCCGGCCACACACAGACGGGCATGGTCATCGGCACCTTCCACTACATCTCGCCGGAGAGACTCCTGGGAAAAATTGCCGACGGCAGGGCCGATCTTTGGTCCATGGGCTGCATTCTCTACTTGTTGCTGACCGGGCGGTTGCCGTTTCCGGGCGACGATCCCGCCACTCTGCACCGGGTAATCCGCGAACCGCATGAGCCGCTCTCGAGCATGCTCACGGGCTATCCGCAGGCCCTCGACCACGTAATCGACCGCGCTCTGGCAAAAGATCCCCTCGATCGATATGAGACAGGCGAGGAAATGGCCGCGGATATCGAGGCCGTCAACGACGATCTCAAGCGCGAACACGTGGGCGAAGTATTAGGCAATGTGAAACACCTGATGGAGCGCGAGCAGTGGACCAGCGTCAGACCGGTATTGCTGGACCTTCAGCGTCTCAATCCGCAGAACACTGAAGTGAAAAAGTTGCTCCGCGAAGTGCAGGAGAAGGTTTCGCGCCAGCAGAAGACTGTGCAGCTTCAGCAACTGTTAGGTGAAGCCGAGGAGGCCGTCCTCTCCCAACATTACAAAGAGGCGCTTGAGTTCTATAACCAGGCAGCCGGACTTGACAAGGAAAATCCGGAACTTGCCCAGAAGATCGAACACGTTCGCGTATTGAAGGAGAAGGCCGACAAAGTCGCCTCTCTCCTTGAGCAAGCCCGGGAAGCTCGCAGACGCAGCGACTTCGGAGCCGCGGGCGCACTCATCGATAAGGCGCTTCAACTCGATGAGCGTAACACGGATCTTCGCAACGAACGCGCAAGAATCATTCAAGAATTGGAGCGGACAACCAGGGAGCGTGCACGCCGGGAGTTCAGCGATGCCGCGCGAGGCCAACTCGCTCTCCGGCAGTATACGGAAGCCATCAAGAATCTGCGCGCGGCGCTGGAGATTGACCCAACAGATAGCGAAACGCAGCAACTGTACCAGAGCGCAGTTGAGCGCCAGGAGGAACAGCGGCGCCGCAAGATCATCGACCAAATCGTCGCCGAAATCTCGGAATCCATTTCAGGTGAAGACTACGAACGCGCGCTTGTCCTCACTCAACGCGCACTGGAACGTCTCCCCGGCGAGGCCGTGCTGTTGCAGTTGAAAGCCGACGCAGAAGCGAGGCAACGTGAAAAAGCCGCGGTGAAGCTGGTGGAGAAGACTTCGCTGCATGTTTACAATTCTTTTCTGACCAACCCCCAGGAGGCTCTAGCCGTCGTTCAGCAGGCCCTCGAACAGATGCCTGGGGAACCTAGGTTGATTTCCCTTCAGGAGAAGGTTGTCCAGCAGATTAGCAAGGCTAGCGCCGAGGAACTCAAATCTCAGGCCCTGAAGCGGGCGCAAGCGGCCATTGATGCGAAGCAGTTTGACCAGGCCGTCCAGATTCTGGAGGCCGCGGCAATTGAGTGTGGCGAAACCCCGGAAATTGCATCCTTGCTGACTTATGCGCGAGAGCAGAAGCGAAAGTTTGAACTGAGTCAGGCAGTGGCCAACGCGACCCGTCAAGCGCAGCCGCTTATGGCCTCCGGTGATTTTGAGGCCGCCATCGCCCTTCTGCAACCCGTTGCTTCGCAAACCGGGGATGCGTCTATCGAGCAACTGCTGCGCCAGGCAACCAGCAGCCGCGCTGAGTTAGACCGGCGCATCGAAGCCGTCGTGAGCCGCGCGCAGGCACTGAGTGAAACAAGTATCGACCAGGCGTTACAGTTCCTTTCGAGCCAGTCCCAGGATATTCAGCGCCATTCGCGCGTACGTGATTTGCGCTCCCGACTGGATTCCATCAGGGAGCGGGAACGACTGACGGCGCAGGCAATCCGGGATGCCGGCGATGCGCTCCAGAAGCGTGACCTGCGCAATGGTCTCGATGGAATCGAATCTGTGCGCAGCACCTATGGCGACTCCCCACGGCTCTCCTCGGCAATCGCTGAATACAAGACCAGGCGCGCGCAAATTGCCAATGAGCTGCTTACTGCGGCAATCGAATCGGCTACTCAAGCCATTCAGCAAAACGACCGGCCCCGAGCTGTTGATGCGCTCGACCGGGTAGCTGATGTGGCTGAGTATGCGGACTCCGGATTACAAGCCAACTTAAAGCGCTTGACCAAGGAAGCTGGAAAGTCCTCTCCCAAAAAGCAGGTAGAGGCCGAAGCTCAGCCAGCGCGAGCCAAGTCCGGCGTTCCGCGTGCGCTTTTGTTTGGAGGCATTGCTGTAGTCGTACTCGGGGCGGCCGGCGCAGCATTTTGGTTGCTGCGTCCCGCGCCTGCCGCGCCCATGGGCGTTCTCGAACTCAACGCCACACCCTATGCCGAGGTGGTGAGCGTGACCTCGGACAAAGGCAAGGTCATAAGCCTCCCTGGCGGAGATCATTGGACTCCGTTGCGCCTCGACGGGATTCCAGCCGGCAGATATGCCGTGGACTTCAAGGGGCCCGATGGAACCACACAGAGGCAACAATGCGATGTGGCTCAATCCGAGCAGGTCTGCAACATCGAATTAAAGCCCATCGACGACACGGCTATCGAAGAAATCATGAGAGGGGCAAAATGATCCCGCAGCGAGCGATTTGCGTTCTCATTCTCCTCCTGTGCGCAGCGCTGGCGCCGCCGCTGAATGCACAGGAAAAGCCCAAGCAGCAGGCAAAGGATCTGGCGGAAAGAGCGAAAGGCGAAGGCAACGACCGCGCCCAGCAGGTCCAGGATTTCTGCGAGGCGGCACAATTGGAACCTAAGGACAAAAAGTATACCGAAGCCTGCAATAGCTATCGCACGGGGTTGATCCAAGACGATACGGCCTACCTGGCGAGCGCCATTGCGGCATACAAGAATCATGACCTAGATAGGGCCGAATCCCAGGTAAAGCTTGTTACAAGTTATGACAATAAGTTATCCGGACAAGCCAAGTTCCTGCTGGAAAGGATCAGGAACGATAGACTTCCCGGCCAGTTGAAGGCTGCCTGGGAGAGAGGCGACTTCAACGCTGTCGGCACGCTGGCACAAGGCATTACCAACCCGGACATCAGAGCAGTTGCGAGCGCGTACGTCAACAATGTCAGCCTTTACAACGGGTACATCGATCAAGCCCGGAAGATGGAGAACAGCAATCCCCAGGAAGCAATACGGCAATATACGTTGGCGATGAACCTGAACCCCAATGGACCGGATCATCCCGCGGGGAAAATCGCGGAGTTGCAAAAAGCGATGCTGGCAAAGAGCGCTCCGCCAACTCCAACTCCCGCTCCCGCTCCCAAGCCCGCGGTCAGTTCGAGTGCGGATATCGCCAAGAAAGTAAACAAGCTGCTTGGCGATGCACGGAATGCGGAAAAACAGGGCAATCAGCAAGATGCGCTGAACGATTACGCAATGGTCCTGAAACTTCAGCCGGGTAACCAGGATGCGCAAAGCAATACTGACAGAATTGAGCAGGCGATCAGGAACGATCCAGCGGCTGCTAGGAACGAACTAAAATCGGCAATCCGGTATTTCTACCATTCGCAGTTCGACGATGCGCGGAGAGCGCTCTTGGACTATCTGGAGTCCCCGAAGACCGCCCTGGACCCAGGTGTGGCGGACTTCTACCTGGGAGCAACTCTGATCGAACGGTCGATGCTGAAAACGCCGCGATCGAATTGGCAGGGGCCTTCCCCGGAGGCATTGTCGGCATTCAAAGAAGCTCGAAATGCCAATTACAATCCGGTGCGAGCCTACATCTCTCCCGCTTTGCTAAAGATCTGGGACTCAACCGGTCAATAGACCGATTGCCTTTCTAGGGCGGAGTTACACCGCTGGCGGCCATTCCTGCCGCGATCCCGCCCAAGCCGCCTGCGCCGGGCGATGGCGTCCCTACTTCCCCAATGATGCAGGTCGGAGAGCCCATCACGATCACTCCGCCATGCACCGTCATGTCTCCCAGGCGGGCGGCTGGAAGGAAGTTGATCATCACCCCCATCGATCCCAGGACGATCACATCTGGAGGGCCTACGCAGGTCGCCATGGTAGTTACAGTGGCGGCTGGCAGGAAGTCGATGAGCACCGTAGGCGCGCCAGGGGGCAGGATGGGGCCGCCCACATGAGGCACAACGCCAGTCACCATCGGACAGACGTGCATATCGGTCACTCTGGCTGCTGGCGGCATCGGCTTTTCTCCACGATCGGTTTCAACTTGCTAAATCCTCGCTGTCGGCTCGCTTGCTCGCTCCGGGCTAATGCGCAAGCTCTTCACAAATGCTTCGTAGTCGGCTCGTACTGCCCTCAGTTGTCCTTCCAACGCCGTCAAGGTTATGATGCCCAGCCAATGACCCAATCGCACATAGGTCTGGGCATGCAACATGCTTCCGGCTGACGCCACATTGTGGCGAACGAAGAGCAAGTGAGCCTCATCCGCGCCCGTAAAAGTGGTCGCTTGCGGTCCTGCAAACTTCGCTTCTTTCAAGTGGCTCCCGATCAGTTTCTTCTGCTTCTCGATATACTCCGAGAGGCCGCTCTCTGCATTGAGCGCGTCTTGACCCACTCCGACACTCGCGGCTATCGTCCCCGCGGCCATCGTTATCTGTCGTATCCCAAAATCCGCCACATAGATCCATCCTACTGGTATCGCGGTAACACTCCATCTTCCAATCGAGGGAAACTGGGCAACTGTGCCGGGTTGTGCCAATGTTTGCGTCAAGCGTCCTCAATCATTCCTTGAATCGATCTCAACTCGATTTGCTCATTCGCAAGGGCGTGAACGCTTACTTGTTCATGGCGCCACCCTTACTCCCATCGTCCGCCGTATCCGGAGCGGCAGGCGTCGCAGGACTCGATATTGTCCCCGCAGTCCCCGAACCGGGTGCCCCGCCGCTATTGATCAGCACCATCGTTCCTGAGATCGCAACTCCCGCAGGTCCGATCGTAATAAAGTTCCCGGAGGCTATCAGGCTGAGTTCCATTCCGGCTTCAATCACCACACTCATGCCCCCATTGATATAGACCGTATTGTTGGCAACCATGGAATAAGCCGAACCCACTTGCACGCTTTGATTGGAACCGATGTTCAGGGAGTGATTTCCTCCCACCTGTTCGGTCAGATTCGATCCGACGCTGAGATCCGAGTTTGAACCGATCTGCTCCACAGCATTCGACTTGATCTGCCGGTTGAAGTTCGAACCGATCTGCTCGCTCTGGTTGTTCTGCACAATCAGCGAGTCGTTGTTCCCCACGGAGATGCGGCGGTCGTGCTCGATCGAAACATCCATGTCCTTCTCGGCATGAAGGTAGACCTGCTCGCTTCCCATCTTGTCTTCAAAGCGCAACTCGTTGGCATTCTGCGCCGAACCTCCCTTGCTGCTGCGCGTAACCAGCCCGGAACGGGTGCTGTTGTCGGGCAGGGCGTACTTGGGCATATTCACGCCGTTATAGACCGACCCCGTAATCACCGGGTTATCCGGATCGCCATTGAGAAACTGAATCACCACCTCGTCGTTCACGCGCGGCCAGAAATACGCTCCCCATCCATTTCCGGCCCAGCTCTGCGCCACGCGCACCCAGGTCGTTTCCACCGTCGATTTCCGCGCATTTTTCTTATCCCAAAAGAACTGAACCTTCACGCGCCCCAGCGCGTCAAGATAAATCTCCTCGCCCGCGGGTCCGACAACCAGGGCAGTCTGCGGACCGTAGATCCTGGGCTTCATGAAGGTCAGCGCGGGTTTGAAGACGATATCCGAGGAAACCGCCGTGAATCGATTGCTGTATTCCGATGCTTGACGCGTGTCGCTCGTTCGATAGGGCGGAAGCTGGCCCGCCTGAAGGGTCACCGCGGTCAGCAGGTACTTCCGGTTCCACGCATCGCGGGGGTTCTTGGTGAGGCTGAAGGTATAACCCGCGCAAAAAGAGCGCGCATTGGAGCCTCCGCGAAAAACCTCCGCCATCGAGTCGGCGGCCAGCGCCCGCGTCTCCAGGTACAAGGACTCAAGATCCTTGCTCACTTGCGCCGCGCCGTCCGCGTAGCCTTCTCCTCCCGCGGGATAAAGATACTCGTCGAAGGCATTTTTGCCGAATGGACTGGAGCTGTTCTTGTCCGGCACATCGGCCCGGGCAAAGTCGCGGTAGTTATACTCCGCCGTCGAGTGCTTGCCGGAAACCATGGTCGCCGCCGAGGTGAACTCGAAAACCCTTGCCCCGTAAGCCCCTTCGGCTCCCGCCTCGCTCAGGGCGTAGGGGACGGAAGATGACAATGGGCAGTCCTGATAGGCATTCCGGCTGTCTCCCAATACGATTTTGTTGTACTGGTCGGTATGCTCGAACCAGTAAAAGATACCGCTCTCTTCCAAGATCCGCGAGACAAAATGGAAATCCGACTCGGAGTACTGGGTGCAGTATTCAAGCTGCTTGTAGGATGTGTTGGTCTGATCCGACAAAGACAATCCATACTCGCCGATCACCGCCTTGGCGATCTCCAGAACCGTCTTGTTCTGGAAAACGCGGCAGTTGGAGCTCAAGGTAAGCTGCCACATGGAGGGCACAATCCGCGCCCGGTATACATCGAACTCCTTATCCCCGGCGCACTGCTCAAACGACGCGACAATGCCATTGATCCACCTCGATCCCTGCGCATCGTTCAGGCTGATCGCGACCGTGACCTTGGAACCAATGATCGACTTGGGATCGATCTTCGTATCCACGGTTGCGAGCAATTCGACATGATACTCAAAAAGACGCGAAATTCCTTCCGCGCCTTCAAGCGACTCAATCAGCAGCACGTCCTTGCCGAGAGGACTTGAAAACTGCATCAACCGGTCTGCCTGTTTAAAACCTGCCATGCCAACCCTGCCTGTTCCTTGCCGAAATCCCCTGAAAATGATTGGACATACCTCTGGACAGGACGCTGCCTGCGCTAGGGCGCAACATCCCAGGCGTAAGTCAGCGCGCCGTCCTTGACTGAGATGCTTACCCTGTCCGCGGTGGCCCCTTCGGCAATCCGCGACAAAATCTGGCGCGATAGATCGGGCAGCATGGTGTTCGACAGGATGTTATCGACGTTCCTGGCTCCGCTCTCTACTTCAGTGCAGCGGGCAGCCACCTCGTTCAAAAGAACATCGTCGTACTCAAGAGCGATCTTGTGCGATTCCATCAGACGCCGCTGAATCTTCCCCAGCTTCAGTCGAATAATGAGCTTCATAGCTTCGTCCCGGATTGGGAAGTAAGGCACGATCATCAACCTACCCAGGAACGCCGGCTTGAATATCTTGTTCAGTTCCGGCTTGAGCGCCTTGACCATCCCCTGACTGTCGGGCGTGGTCTCCGGGTCGGCGGTAAGCTTCATCACCGTGTCCGTCGCCGCGTTGCTGGTCAGCAGAATGATCGTGTTGCGAAAGTCGATCTCGCGGCCTTCTCCGTCTTCCATCCTGCCTTTGTCGAACACCTGGAAGAACAGCTCCAGCACATCGGGGTGCGCCTTCTCGACTTCGTCCAGCAGCACCACCGAATAGGGCCTGCGCCTGACTGCTTCAGTCAGCACGCCGCCCTCGCCGTAGCCGACATAACCAGGGGGCGATCCCTTCAAGGTTGAAACCGTATGGGCTTCCTGAAATTCCGACATGTTGATGGTAATCATATTGCGTTCACCACCGTACAGAACGTCGGAAAGGGCGATGGCCGTCTCCGTCTTTCCAACTCCGCTGGGTCCAACCAGGAGAAAAACCCCGACCGGCTTCACCGGATCGTCCAGGTTGGCTCGCGAGGTAAGAATCCTTTGCGCAATGGCGGAGAGCGCATGATCCTGACCGATCACGCGCTTCTTCAAATGTTCATCGAGCGTAAGCACCGTCTCGATCTCATTGCGGACCATCTTGCCGAGAGGGATTCCTGTCCAGGCTGAGATGACCTCGCCGACGATTTGCGCATCCACAGAGACGCGCATCATGCCCCGCTCACCCTGTAATGTGGCAAGCTCAGCTTCAAGCTGGGCGAGTTCGGCCCGTACTTCGCTCTCATTCGCCGATGCCTCAGAATCCTTCTTCTTCTCAGGCGACTCCAGGCTCTCCTGCAGGCCACGAATCTTTTCTGTCAGAGTCTTTTCTTTTTCCCATTGCTCCGTGAGAATATCCCGCTCCTGTTTCGCGGCGGCGATCTGAGCCTCTATCCCGGCTAATCTTTCCACGTGGTCAGCGCCTATCTTCGTTTCCCGCTCGAGTATCCGCTTTTGCACTTCGAGCGCGTCGATCTGCCGCAGAGTATCCTCCAACCGGGGAGGAGTCGAGTTCTGCCCCAAAGAGAGCCGCGCACACGCCGTATCAAGGACGCTTACAGCCTTGTCGGGCAGTTGCCGGCCGGCGATATAGCGATGCGACAACTTAACTGTCGCAGTAACTGCTTCATCGAGGATTCTCAGGTTGTGGTGTTTCTCGAGCGACGCCGCAATGCCCCGCAGCATAGTGCAGGCAACCTCTTCAGTCGGCTCTTCAACCTTTACAACCTGAAACCTTCTGGCCAGCGCCGGATCCTTCTCGAAGTATTTCTTGTACTCCGACCAGGTGGTTGCGGCGATGGTGCGCAGTTCCCCGCGGGCCAGCGCGGGCTTCAGCAGATTGGCCGCATCGCCCTGTCCCGCCTGTCCACCTGCGCCAATCATGGTGTGGGCTTCATCGATGAAGAGAATGATCTTCTCGGTTGAAGACTTCACCTCGTTGATCAGCCCCTTCAACCGGTTCTCGAACTCTCCTTTAACTCCCGCGCCCGCCTGCAACAGCGCCAGGTCGAGACTGTGTATATGAACGCCCATCAATGCCGGCGGCACATCGCCGCTGACAACGCGATTGGCAAAACCCTCCACTACAGCCGTCTTGCCGACGCCGGCCTCTCCGGTCAGAATCGGATTGTTCTGACGCCGCCGCATGAGAATGTCGATCATCTGACGAATCTCCTGGTCGCGCCCCAGCACCGGGTCGATCTTCCCACCCTTGGCGTTCGCAGTCAGGTTCACCGTGTATTGATCCAGATGCGGCGTTTTGCCCTTCGAGGCTGGAGCAGCACCGTCCCCTCCACCGGCGCGTTTCTCTTTCCCGTCAGCAGCGCCGGCCAGGCTCGTCTGCGTCTCCTTGGATTTAGCCACAATGTCGTAGAAGGCGCTCCGCAGACCGTCCACATTAATGGTCTGTAACTCCTTGCTGATATCCTTCACGATCCGGGCAAGCTCATCGTGGCCCAACAGCGCAAGCAGTGTGAAACCCGTGCGGATATTCCCTGCGTTGAAGTCGATACTGGCAACCGTCCACGCCTCGGAGAGCATCTTGACCACGGCAGGGCTGAAGGCCGGCGAGCGCGCATTGCCGCTCTTCAGAGAATCCAGGCTGCGCTCAAGCTCCTTGGTCAATCGGGAGCGGTCAACCCCAAAGTGCTTGAGGATCGCGGCAATGTCGTTGTCGCTGTCATCGAGCGTCTTCAGGAGATAGTGTTCGATCTCGATGTCATAGTGCGTCCGCGCCACGCACAGGCCGGCCGCAGATTCAAATGCCCGTCGCGTGATATCGTTCAACTTGTCGATGAGTGCTTTCAGATTTGTGCTCATAGCCTTTCATGACCTCGGACTCAAGATTCTCTTACTGCACCAGATAAGTCGCATCGGCGGGATCGCGATCGAGCGGCTTGGTTTTCAACCAGCTCACCAGCCCCAGTTGTGGACGCTTTTCCCCGCCCGAGCCCAACTCACAGGAAGGAGCATCGTCCCGCGCCAGGACCAGCTGCACCTCAGTCTCGTAACTCCCATTTGAATAAAACTTCAACCATGCAACAAGCTCGTTATAAGCGTCCTGTCTCGGCAAGAACTTCAGATACTGCCCGAAGCGCATCGGGCCGAGCGAAACGCGGATGCGGCCATGATGATCCCAAACCTCGTCCCCGGCCACGACCCCCACACCCAGACGTTCGTTCGCTCCGCCAAATCCAGTGAAACAGGTCTGGTTTTCAGGATTGAGCTTGCGCCAGGCGCCGGCAAATTGCTGGATGTGCACCTGAACGCCGAAGTAGTCTTCAAGAATCTGCTGCAGCGAAGCTGCCGAACGCACATGACGCGCCAAGAGACCAACGTAGTTCAGATACGCGTCATCCGGAATTCCGCCTCGCTCACGCAATCCCTCAGTGCCCAGACCCAACAGATCGAGGAGGCGGCCGGAAAGACGATCCTCTCTCGATTTCTCGTACTCGATGAAAAAGCGATACTTTTCCCAGCCCCGGTAGAAGAATGAAATCATGCGATGGTTGAAGATATTCAGGAAATCTTCCATCGCGTGGTCCTTCTCCCGAGCTCGCGCAATCAGAAACTCCGTATAGGGGGCCGGCATGACGGAGATTGCGGCACAGAGACCCATGAACTCCACCGTCATGCTCATCTGGCCGTTCTCCATGCGCCGCAACTCGTAAAGCTCGCTGGGGGGAAACGCAAGCGAAGTGCGCGCCGAAAACCGGATCGTCTCTCCCTGAGGAGTGATGAAATACCCAACCGGCTTGCGATCCTGCTCCATTCTCTGAAGCATGCGCACAGCCTGAAAGAAGTGCACGCGAAACGGCTCTTCATCCAACAGCTTGCGAAGATTCCGAAACTCGGGCCTATCGTCTTTTCCACTTTCCTGCGCAGTTACAGCAGCGCTTGAGTCCCAGCTCTCGGCGGCCATTTCCCCATTGCCTCCTTTCGTAGAGTGCTTCGTGCTGTAAGTTGCGAAAAGCTATTCATGGAAGCGTAACCGGCAAGAAATCGATCGAGAACGGCCGCAAACAGATACAAACCGCTGCCTGCAAACTGCTGTTCGTCAAATTCCATTTCCACCTGGGTTCCCCGCGCGGGGATAAGTCCATAGGCTGAGTCGACCAACGCAAAACCAGGCGAAGAATTCATCCTCAATATCGACCCCACCTGGTTCTCGCTGGCCGCTGAGTCGGTCAGGTTATGCAGCCGCAGAATCTCCTGCATGGCCGTCCGGCCCTCTTCGTTGAGAGATAGATAGTTCAAAGAGAGCAGGGAGATCAGCCGCCACAAATGTCCTTGTCCTCCGGATGGATTGATGCTCGCCGTAGGGCGACGCAGCGCAGTTACAGTCTTGGCCGCCGCGTATCCAGTCGCGTCAAAGTCGCCGACTTCGGATCCGAACTGAAACCGGGAGGGCAAATCGAAATTTGAACAAAGGGTCCGCACCATCAGCACGTCCGCCTCGGGTTCTGTGAAATTGCCTGTCAGATCAACCACGGAGATGGTCATCGTCGATGGTTCCCGCTCGCCGAACTCGTTCAGGTGTCGGGTCGCGACCCAGAATGCAATATCCTCGCGGTTGCGCGTTTGATACCGGTATGCATGCATGGGCTCCAGCACGACCGATTGCCGCAATCTGGGATTGGTTGCAATCACCTCTTCAATGCTGAATATCTCCATCAGCGCGGAATGGCGGTTATCCGGGACGACGGTGTAATCATGCCGCGTCTGACTCAGGAGGATGGGCTCGGCGCTCTGTGGGAAAAGATTGATTGCCGGAGTGCATCCGAGCCGGAATGTCCGCTCGTTGACGCCGAGCTCCAGAACCTGTTGCCGTTCGGCGCGTTCAAAGCTCGAAAACAGGAAAACGATCTCGGCCTCATCGCCAAAGCTGGCCTGTGCCAGTGGCTCCAGGCCTTCAAGGTCGAAAAACAAAAACTTTTCGGGGAGGGCAAAGTACTCCTGGAGAAGCCGGTGCCCATCCATTGAGCGCCGTACAAAGGGCAAGAGGCTTTCCTCAGCGTCGAACCCTACCATGCGAAGCCGCGCCGGTTCCAGACTGATCAGCTTTTTCTCATCCTTCGGATCGCGAAGCTGAATCTCGATGCATTTTTCAGAAAGAAGCTCATACAGCGAATACACGACGCTCGCATCCCCGGCTAGATGAAAGCGCAGGCGGGAAAGCGGAAGCCCGGAGAAAACCACATCCCTCTGGCAACGAAGCCGCAAACGAGCCGCCGCTGCTGCCTGTACTCCCACAGACGCGCGGGGCGGCCGCTGCATCCGCTCCGGCTGGCGCCACTCCGCTGCCGTAACAGAAAATGGCCAAAGATCCACGTCATACGCAGTAAGAAAGCGGCAAGGCAGCCCTTCGACCGTCGCCTTTGTCACCAGCGGCGTCCCTCGCGGAATGCGCATCCCCGCTGTCTTCTTGCCCTGGGCCGGGTCTGGCTGGCACTCCACGATGGTCATCGAAGGTATGGGACGGAGATAGCCCGGATGGATGATTCTGGTGAGGGATTCACTGATCTCGGGAAAATCGTCGTCGATCCTGCGATGCACCCGGGCGGCTAGAAACGCGAAGCCCTCAAGGAGACGGCTCACATGCGGATCGTCGCAGCGATCCGGATCGAGCAAAAGCCTCCCCGCAACCTTAGGATACTTGCGCGCGAATTCGCCGCCCATCTGGCGCAGATAAGTCAGTTCGCGCTCATAGTATTCAAGCAGTTCTTCGCGCATGCCCCTACTTCACCTCGTACTCGCCGCTGATCAACTCCAGCACGGTGTCGAATTTGATCTCCTCATTCATGTTTTCGTAGAAGACCTGTCCTTCGATATGAAACTTAAGGCTCCGGGTTAACTGATCCGAGCGGGTCAGATAAACATGAGGTTGATTGATCCTGGGCTCAAACGTTCGAATGCACTTCTCCAGGGCAACCGTCAGGGCATTTTGCTCCTTCCCCGCGGAGCCATCGAAACTGTGAATGTCCGGCAACCCAAAATTCAATACCGAGGCGGCGGTGGCGGGATAGGACTCCAACTCCGGAATGACTGGCTGCCTGGTATTCAACAGCCACTCCAGATCCCGTTTGATCGACTCGCGAAACATACTGATGGATGCGGCACGTGTTTCCGGCCACTGCTCGACATCGACCAGCCGATCGATCAACGACTGCGTGATCGGAATTTCAGACTTGGTTCTGGCCAACGCTTCCTCCCGAAATCACTGCAAACGCGCTATTGCAGGACGGTTGCATCCAGCCACTGCTGCGTTTCAGGATTCGCTGCTCCGGTGTCGTCTTCCAGAGTCCAATACCGTAACTCGGGCCGAACAGCGAGAAGACTCTTCACCGTTCCCACCACAGCGTCCGAGACTGCATCCGCCCCGGTCTCTTGCCCGGCTCGCCAGATGTAGCGATGCAAATCGAGCCACGTCCTCGCGCATTCGCCGGCCAGAATCGGGAGCGAGGCACGCAGCAACTCCTGCCACGCACCTTTTGTGGCCAGCGTCCGCAGGGATTGCCGTATCTCCGCGCCTGGCCCCACCGCAAAGCCCGGCGCCGGCGCCGGGCCCTGCATGCGAGTTTCGCCCAGCCGCAAGCCGGCACATACCAGATACGGTATGGGAGACTTGGGATCCTTTTCAAATAGAAATTCGGCGCTCTCGACAACCAGCGCGTAAGCATCCGCTACCCGGCTCAACTGGCCGGATGTTACGGCTCTGCGCCGCCCCGGCTCACCGGACGGTTCCCCCTCCGCTCCCGCTTCAGCCTCGCCGCCTTCCTCCGGCTCCGGTTCATCCACCACCGACACTGGATCCGGCTCTGTCTTGCGCCGCTCGTTGAGCAGCGATTCGGCGACATGATGAACCTCCTCTAGCCCCTCCCGCAGCTTCGACAGATTCGGCACATTGTCTCCGTAAGCCTCCTGCTGATACTGATCGAGACGCTTGGTGGCCTCAAGCGATTCGGCCAGCGCTGCGGTTATATCTACGTAAAAGCTCTTGGGAGTCGCCGCAAAGGCTTGGTCGAAATCCTCGGCGCTCAGCTTGCCCTGCTCAATCGCGTCCTTGCGCGCTTCCTGCTTTGCATCCGTGGTCGCGTCCTTCTCATAGCCGACGACACGAGACTCGAGATAATCTATCAGGCTCAGGCCGCTTCGGGTGAGCGGCGCGTTGCGCGCGGCAGCGGTGATCAGCCCCCCGGCCGCCTCCACCGCGAGCATGCGCAGTTCAAGGTCGTTGCCCTCCTCGATCACTGGATAGAGCGTAGGCCAGAAGGTCTCCTGGAGCGCGTGAAGCAACTCGATACCGGGCGCCAGTACCGGAAACCCTTCAACCTTCAACTGCGATTCCACAAGCCAGCCAGCCAACCGGAGGTCCTTGCTCTTCTTGGCCAGCGCCTCGCCCGCCAGCTTGATGACCGCGCGATGGTCCGCCTTCTTCTGCTGGGCCAGCGTCCCAACCGGACCCTGGTCCTCTTCTTCTCTGCGCGCTTCCTTGATCTGGCCGAAGACCTTGTCGTAGTAAAGGTCCGCTCCCGATGGATTCTCTCCTGCAATCGGCGCAAGCAAATCCTCACGCAGAGGCATCTTGAGACTCCTTCTCCGGGGCGGACCACGCCGCGCTGCGAATCTCCAGCAGCGGAACATCGGCCCCATCGATGACCATCATTTTTGCGCCGTAGGGGATTTCGCCATGGGCCTCGTCCTGCTCCCAAACCGATTCGCGGCCCAGCTGAACGGTTTCATCCGCATGGCGGAAGGAGAGGGGACAAAGAACGGGAAGCAGCACTTCGCCCAGCTCCTGCAGGCGAAATTCAGCGCTCGTCTCCACGCGCGCCCGCGCCCACATCAGGTCGCGCAGATTGGCGGGAGGCTCAATCTCGAGTCTGCGCAGATAATGAATGGGAATCCAGGTGTAACTGCCGGCCAGGAACACTTCGAGATTGGCGCAGATGCGCGGGTCCGAATCGCTGAACTCGCTGAACGCCTTTCCGTTCCAAACTCCGGGATAAACTGCCTCCTGCTTTGAAGGAGGCGTCTCGCCGTTGGCGAACATGCTCTGCCTGGTGCGCTCGGCGTGCAGCGCACTTCGATAAAGCAGAGTCCCCGCGGCAGCCCCGGCATTCGCTCCCGCAAGAAGATCCAGCTGCTTCTCTGCCCGGTCATACTCGCCGGCAAAGACCAGAAGCTCGAACAGGAACGTGCGGCGCCTGGCGTCGAGAGGATTGGATTTCAACTCTTCGCCAAGCGCCTTGATGGCCTCCCGCAGTTTTCCTTCGCGGTAAAGCGCAAGTGGTGTCACAAGTTCCTCAACTGAGTTTATTGGTTCCCTGGTTGTAGGTCACCGATCCCGTAGGGGTAAGTGTTCCCTTCTCATTCTGCGTGCTGTACTCAAGCTTGATTTGCTTGTAACTGAAGGAGACGCTCTCAGTCGGAAGCTCGTCTGTAGCGGAAATCTGGACAGAGGTCACAAACAGTTCCTCGAAAGTGATCTTGAGAAACGGCTTGCCCCCGGCACCCGCCTTCACCGCGCTCAAAACAGCAGTCGGGCTGTGCGTTCCAGCGACCAGCGCTTTGAACAACTGCGGGCTTGACTTGTCATAGTGCTTGGTGACGCTGAAGTCCGCGAGCTCGACCTTTCCCGCTCCCGAGCCGGCCGACCGCGTGCCCGCGGAACTGACCTGGTGCCCACCCCAGGAGAAGGAAAGAATGTTGATCTGATCCTTGAAGTCCTGGTCCGTCGCTTCGCCCTGAACGGCATCGATTTTCAGATAGTAATCAACTGCCATGTCGCAATCCTTTCGTGTTGGGCCTTGCTTGAAGGCCGGTTGGGGATTTCTGGTTCACGAGAGAGGGAGCAGTGGATCTACTTGCCCGCGGGTTGGGGCAGATCCGCTACCAGCCTCAAGGACACTGTGAGTTCATCCAGTTGGAAGTGGGGACGCAGGAAGCAGACGGCGCGCAGCGCCCCCGGCTTCCCCGGCACTTCCACGACCTCAATGCGCGCCTCGCGCAAGGGGTGTTCAGCCTTGGCGGAGGGGGACGCATTATCGTCCGCGATCACATAATTCGCGATCCACTGGTTCAAGTAAAGATCGGCCTGCGAGCGGCTCATGGTGCTGCCCAGCTTGTCCCGCATCATGGCTTTCAGATAATGCGCGAAACGAGACATGGCCAGCATGTACGGCAACTGGGCCGAAAGCCGCGCGTTGGCGTTGGCCTCGGCCTTGTCATAGAGCTTAGGCTTATTGGCCGTTTGCACACTGAAAAAGGCGGCATAGTCAGTCCCCTTGCAATGCACCAGCGGCACAAAGCCCTGGTCGGCAAGTTCCTTCTCGCGGCGGTCGGTAATGCTGACTTCCGTCGGGCATTTCAGCGCCACGTCGCCTTCATCGGTGCGGAAGTTGTGCGTGGCCATCGCCTCCACCAGGCCGCCGCCCTCCACGCCCCGTATCGCGGCGCACCAGCCGTATCTGGCAAAGGAATCGGTCAGCCGCGCAGCCAGAGAATAGGCCGCATTGCCCCACAGATATTTCGAGTGATCGCGGCCGTCGACTCCCTCCTCGAAGGCGAACTCGTCGATCTGCTTCGCATCCTTGCCGTAGGGTTCACGCATCAGGACATGAGGCAGGGTAAGAGCCACGTAACGGGAGTCGTCGGTAGCCCGGAAGCCCTTCCAGCGCGCATATTCCGTGCTGTCGAAGACTTTTGAAACGTCGCGAATTCCCGTCAACTGGGAGAATTCGGTCAGGTTGATCATCTCCGGCGCGGCCGCGGAGAGGAAAGGAGCATGCGCCGCCGCGGCAACCTGCGCCACCTTCTCCAGCAACTCGATGTCTTCTCCGCTGCGGCCGAACTCATAGTCGCCCACCAGCGCCCCGAAGGGAGCGCCGCCGAAGACGCCGAACTCTTCCTCATAGACCTTCTTGAAGAAGGCGCTCTGATCGAAGTCCAGCGCGCGCTGCAAATCCCTGAGAAGGTCCCTTTTGGGAACATTCAGCAGCTTGATCTTGAGCATGTCGCTGGTTTCGCTCTTGTTGACCAGGTGCCAGATTCCGCGCCAGGTGGCTTCCAGCTTCTGGAAGGCGGGATTGTGCAGAACCTCGTTCAGTTGCAGCGAGACCAGCCGGTCAATCTCGGCGATGCGCGCGGTGATCGTCTGCTCGGAGTCGCGGGTGAGAGTCATCTTGCCTTCAAGAACCTGGTTGATGAACTCCTTCACCATGTCCTTGCCGCGCTCCTGGGCAATGGTGTCCTTGCCAAATCGCCCCTGGGAGACAATCTGATCCAGCAGCGATACCTCAGTCGTCTGTGTCTCGGCGGATTTTGCCGCCAACGGATTCGCCTTGCTGCTCATTGCTTATCCCCCTCTGGCTTGCCGCCAAGTTCGGTGCGCAGCTTGTTCAACTCTTCGGTCTTTGAAACCGCGTCGAAGAGCGCCTGATCGAGCTGATCGTTGCCCTGCAGGCTGCCCCGCAGGTTGGAGAGCCGGGTCCGCAGATCCAGCAATTCCTTGATCGGACCCACCTGCTCGGCCACTTTGGCGGGCGAAAAGTCTTCGAAACTTTCAAAGTGCAGATCGACGCCGATCTGGCCTGCTTTGGGATCGGAACTCAGCTTGTTCTCCACCGAGAATTTCAAATGGGGCGCCATCCCCTTGAGCACGTTGTCGAAGTTGTCCGGGTTGATCTCAACGAACTTGCGGTCCTTCAGGGCAGCAAGCGGCTGCTCGGGCTGACCGGTAAGATCGCCCAGTACTCCCATCACGAAGGGCAATTCCTTCAACTCGATGGCGTTTCCAACCTCTACGTCGTAGGTGATCTGCACCCGGGGAGCCCGGACGCGACTCAGTTTTTGCTGCGTACTCTCTCTGGCCATAATGCTCCTGTAATACGGGGAAATGCGGGAAAAACAGATACTCCAAAAGAAAGCACACGACAGGTGTTGCTGTCCACTGGAATTTTCGACAAGCTACATAGCCAGAACACGGTTCGGGCCCAAAAGTAGCAAAAATAATTTTCCCGCGCCGCGGAGTTGTGCAAGGATGATCGTGACTGGATGGAGTTTTTCTTTTTCTTCGCCTTCCGCCAGTGCGCCCCATGAAGAGCGTCCGCGGCTTATGCCTTGGACATCCTCTCGACTCAAGGGTTAACATCACATCTTCAGCCGAGGTTGCTCAGAAAATGCGACAGCTTCAACCCGTCATCTGGTCCAAAGGCACGTTTCTCTCGCCCCAGCACTTGCAGGCGCAGGAGCGCTTCGTTGAAGACAGCGCCCGATTCTACCTGGACTCCCTGAATGCCCGCTCCTGGGGCTTTCGCGAGATTCAGATCGATACCAAGGCCCTCTCCGAGGGCCGGCTGGCCATAACCCTCGCTTCCGGTATCTTCCCCGATGCGCTTCCCCTCGACATTCCGGCCTCGGAATACCCACCCCCAGCCCGGATTCTGGACGAATGCTTCCAGGATGGACGCCAAAGCTGCACCTTCTACCTGGCCGTGCCGGAGTACCTGCATGGGGGCATGAACGTCTCAGTGGATCGCGGGCGAGTCAGCACCCGCTTCCTGGCTCAACTGCTGATGGTCCGAGACGAAAATACCGGGAGCGGTGAGAAGCCTGTCCAGGTGGCGCGCAAAAACCTTCAGATTCTTGCAGAAGGCGAAAACCGCGAGGGATCGGTCATTCTTGCCTGCACACGCATTCTCCGGTCCGAGACTGGCATATACCAGGCCGACCCTGCCTATATTCCACCCCTCATCGATATTCACGCGCATCCCACCCTCACGCGTATCCTCAGCAATATGGTCGAACTGCTGGTGGCGCGGAGCAGTCAGCTTTCCGGCAGCCGCCGCCAGAAGAATCAGTCCTTGGCCGACTTTACGGCCTCCGACGTCGCCAATTTCTGGCTTCTCTACACCATCAACAGCCATCTCCCCGTGCTCCGCCACTTCCTCGAATCGAGCAATATTCAGCCCGAACTGCTCTTCAATGAATTCTCCGATCTTGCAGGAGCTTTGACCGCTTTCTCCAGCAAGATCGCCCCAAAGGACCTGCCCTCCTACAATCACGAGCAGCTTGGCTCCTGCTTCGGAGACCTCGACCGGCTGATCCGCGTCATGCTGGAGACTGTGATCCCAAGCAACTTCGTCGCGCTCCCGCTCAAAATGGTCCGGGATACCATCTACGCAACCTCGATCGACAAGGATGCTTACTTCGAGGGTTCCCGCTTCTACCTCGCCATCTCGGCCGATATCCGCGACGCGGACCTGATCGACCGCACCCCAAAACTCTTGAAGGCCTGCTCCGCAACCCAGCTCGAAACCCTCATCCGCAACGCCCTGCCCGGATTGCGCCTGCAGCACGTTGCGACACCGCCCCGCTCCATCCCGGTCAAGCTGCGCCACCAGTACTTCGCTATCGAAGCGGGCGGGCCGGTGTGGGAGTCGGTCCAGCGCGCGCGCAACTTTGCTGTCTACGCCCCAGCTGAACTGCTGAATCCTCAGATGGAGCTCATCATCCTGCTCGCGCAGCCGGCGTGATGCTCGTTTGTGTATGCAGGCAGCGCACGTCTGCAAGGCCGCATGAACTGAAAGACTTTCCAGGGCCTGTTCGCCCTAATGCTTCAGCAGGAAGACGACCGTCACCAGCAGCACCACCAGCAGAACGATAATCACAACACCCATCACAAGCAGGTACTGCTGCATTTTCCCCGTCCCTGGTCCAGCCGGCTGCACCGGCGCGACGGGTGGCGGGGCGGGCATCGGTGGCGCCGGAATATACATTCCTGGCGGCTGCGGCATGCTCCCACCCGGTGTGGGGATCGCTCCGGCGTGTGGCCCATAGTTCATCTGATAACCGGGCAACTGCGGCTGCGGGGGAGGGTATACGCCCGGATGAGGCACTCCCCCCAACCCTTGCATCCCTACCGCGGGTGGGGGAACTTGAACCGGATAGTTCGGGATCGGGACAGGCGGGGGAGTAGGCGCAAGGCTCTGCTGCTGCGGCGCCGTGACGGGATTTCCCGCGCCTGGGCCGCCCCGCATTGCCTGCTCCCGCAGCCTTGAGGCATCGAGAATCCGCGTAAACTCACTTGGTCCGGAGCTCCCTAAAGCTTGCGGAGGAGGAGTCACTGCGGGCGCAACAGGCGCTTGTGGCGGAATCCACTCCGGTGCCTTGGCCGGCGGCGTGGGAGGCTGGCCGGGCGCGGCCAAGGAAGCGAAGGTCTGCGTCCAGACGCCTGGCTCTGTCCCCCGTGGAGCGCTCAAGGGCGCATCTTCCATGCGTGGAGCTGGCGCCCTGGAAGGCTCATCCAGCATTTGAATCAGGCGCGTAATACCAGATTCGCCCCCTAGCGGCGTGCTTTGGACCGGTTGCGCCTCCGGCAACGGCGGGGGAGAAAATGGATCGCGGCTCGTCCCCGCCGTCCCGGCCGTTTGCGGAGTAAGTCCATAATCGAGGCTTCCCGCTGAAGGCTTGCGCTCTTCGCGATAGGCTGGCTCAGCGGGAGCAGATTGCTGTTCAAGCGATAGCATCCGCGTGAAGGAACCTGCGCTCCCCGGAGAGGAATCTCCTGTTCCCCGGTCGATCGGCGCCGGAGCCGGCGGACTTGCCCCTGCGCCGCTGAATGTACTGAACAGTTTCGTGAATTCGCCCGGCTTGTTCTCAATTGGCCCCGGAACAGCTCCGGCCGCTCTGCCGGCAACTGGCGCTTCACCCGGGCCCGGAGCCTGGGCCCGAGGGCCGCCAAACTCGGGGCCTTCCGCTGGCGTTGCGCGCAACAACTCAGTAAATCCACCTGGCGCCGGTGCTGCGGGGACTCTCCTCGGCTCGTCTGGAATGGATCGGAAAGCAGGCTGCGCCGTCTTCATGGGATCTTCAGCCGGAGCCGCTCCCCCCTCCTGCGAACTCAGCGTTCGGAGCAAAGACGTGAACCCGGAATCCTGTGCGGGGCGCGGCGCCTCCGGCGCTGGCTCGGCAGCCGGTGCGGGCGAATCGCTTCCCAGGGTGCGCAACAGCTCGGTGAATCCTGCGCTGCCCTTGCCGCCAGACCCAGGGGCAGGCGCTTTCTCGGCCATGGACACTCTTTCTGCGGATGCCATCCGCATCCGGTCAAGCAGCTCCGGTGAGCTCTCTGCGGCGCCACCACCGAACACCACCCTGTGTACAACAGGCTCCGCAAAGGCCTTCGGAGCCAGCACTGGCTGAGGCACTGGCTGTGGTTTTGCGGCCTCTAGCGCCCGGTTTCCCTGGGCGTCAGGCTCCCCTCCGGAGCCCGCCGCCAGCCCCTCCACCGGTTCGGGCGCCTTTACCACCCCAAATACGCCCGTTGCCCCGAAGTCCTGTCCAGAGCCGGAATCCTCCGGCCATGGAGAATTGGAAGCGTTTGGTCCAGTTGGTGTCGTCGGTTTGTCCATACAATCAGGCCTCCGGTGCGATGCGGGTAGCATAAATCATTCCTTGCGCCCGATTTGCCTATTTATCCAAAAAGATTTTGGGTAGAATGCGGTTGCGCCCTAGCATACCGGACGATTAGACTCATCGCTGAATTCTCCTGTATCGTCCGGGTAGGCGGCATGTGCCTTCGATGAAGCTCAAGTCGCTGTCACTGGAGATTCGCATTGCACCGATCCGGAAACGAATCTGATCCCAAACTCGCTCCCATGGTGGTCTCCATACTATGAAGTTCCTGTCGCGGGTCGTCTGGTCTGAAGGAATGCATCTCGGGCCGCATCACTTCCAGACGCAAAGCCGGTATTTCGAAGACACGCTCTGGTTCCTCAGTTCCAATCTGCGGCAGGAACCATGGGGATTTCTCCATTTTTCCCTCGATACAGAGGCCATGCGGAACGGGCTCGCCATCCTCAGCTTCGCATCCGGCATCCTGCCGGACGGTCTCATCTTCGATCTGCCCGACTGCGACTCAGTTCCCGATCCTGCACATCTGAGCAGTCTCTTCTCTTCCACTGACAGTGAAATCATCCTTTACCTGGCGATCCCGCCGCGCCAGGACCAGGGCCTCGACTGCGACCTCGGTGGCGGCGCCAGTGCCCGGTACGACGCCGTTCAGCGCAATCTCAGAGACGATTCCGTTGGCCAGGGGGAGAACAGCGTCTCCTTTGCCCGCAAGAATCTCGTCCTTTTGAGCCAGGCTCAGGTCTCCGATCACACCGTCTCCTTTCCCATTGCCCGCGTGCTCCGCGACGGTACTGGGGGATTTACCTCCGACCCTGCCTTTATCCCCCCCTGCCTGCGCATCAGCGCGTCCGAGAGCCTGGTGCTGCTCCTCCATCGGCTAGCGCAGGCCATCGATGAAAAAATCGCTTCCACCCGCAGTATAAGGCTCGGTTCCGGCCGCTTTGAACTCGGCACATCCGCTCTCGACGTCGCCAACTACTGGTTCCTCCACGCGCTCTGTTCCGCGCTTCCCGCCCTGCGCCATCATCTCCAGGACCGCCGCAGCCACCCGGAGGAGGTTTACCGGGATCTCGCCCGCCTGGCCGGCGCCCTCAGCACTTTTGCTCTCGAATCCACCCAGGTTGAGATTCCGCCATACCGGCACCTGGACCTGACATCTACTTTCAGGGAGCTGGATGCTCTGATCCGCCGTTACCTCGAGATTGTGGCCCCATCCAACAGCATCACTCTCCAGTTCCGCAAGGCGGACAATTACATCTATGCGGCTGAGGTAAAGGACGAGCGTTGCTTACGGCGTTCGCGATGGATCCTGGGCATCCGCTCCTCGCTCACTGATTCGGTACTCCTCCGCCAGACACCAAAGCTCATCAAAGTCTGCTCGGCCGAGGGGGTTGCAAAGCTTGTTCAGCGCGCCCTTCCCGGCCTGGAGCTCATGCACCTTCCGGTCCCGCCCGCCGCGCTCCACGCCCAGGCGGACATGCACTACTTCTCCATCTCCCTCAGCGGCGCCTGCTGGCAGCATATTCTCCAGACCAAACAGGTGGGAGTCTATCTGCCCGGCGACCTCGGCGACGCAACCTTCGACCTCACCATCATCATGGAGGCCTCCGCATGACTTCTTCCCCTCAAGAGATGATGAAGACCAACAATCTGGCGCTGGCCTTCCAGGAAGTTTTCACCGTCATCCTGCGCACCCGGTTTTTCGTGCAGCGCGTTGAAAATGCAGATTCCTTCCGCGCCACTCTGCGCAAAATGATCTCCGCTGCGGTCAAAGACGCTTCCGCCATGGGTTACAGCGATGAAGCCTCCAAGATGGCCATCTACGCCATGGTCGGGTTCCTCGATGAAAGCGTCCTGAATTCCAAGGATCCTACCTTCGCCGACTGGGCGCGGCGTCCGCTGCAGGAAGAGATGTTCGGAGGACACGTCGCGGGTGAATTGTTCTTTCGCAACGTCGCCGAGCTGCTCAATCGCCCCGAATCCGCCGAGGTTGCCGATGTGCTGGAGCTGCATGCCCTTTGCCTTCTGCTGGGCTACCGTGGCCGCTTCGCATTCGGAGACGCCTCGGAGATTCATTCCATTCTCCACCGCATCCGTGACAAGATCACCCGTATCCGCGGCGCCTATGCGCTCTTACGTCCCGCAGAAACCCCGGCTGCTCCACCGGCCCCCAAGCGCGACCCCTGGGTACGCCGGCTAGCGCTCACTGCCATCCTCCTCGCTGTCTTCACCCTTTTGGCCTACCTCGGATACGTGCTGATCCTCAGCCAGTCCATGCCAACAAGCGCTCAAAACGACAGGCAAACCCCTGCAACTCTCGCATCTCACCGGGCAACCAGCCTTCCGGAGAGTTCCCTATGAAGCGCGTCCTGATTGGGATACTGATCTTCCTTGTCTATCTGGCCCTGGTCATTGTGGGGGCATTTGCGCTGCGCTTTGAAGGCACAAGGCTGGTGCTCTTTTGCGTCATCCTCGGTCTGCTGGGCGCTTTGGCCACCGCCTTCGTTCTTTGGTATCTGCATAAGCTCGACAGCGCCTCCGCGCAAACAGGCGGGCCCGACACGCCCGACGCGGTCAATCTGAACACTCTGCTCCGCGATACGGATGCCAGGGTTCGCCAAGCCGGCCGCGCCGGCGCCAAATCCCTGGCGGCCATGCCGCTTATCTACGTCATTGGAGATGAAAACTCCGCCAAGACCCAAACCGTACTCCAGTCCGGCCTCGATCCCGAGTTGCTCGCGGGAAACGTCTATCGGGACGGACTCATCGTCCCCACCCAACTCGCCAATCTCTGGCTGGCCGGCAACTGTGTCCTGGTTGAAGCCGGAGGGGCGCTCCTGCGTCAACCCTCTCTCTGGTTGAGACTCATCAAAGCCACCCTCCCCGCCCGGCTCGGCTCGGTCTTCTCCAAAGACAGCCGCCTCCCTGCACGGTCCGTGGTTGTGTGCGTCAGTATCGAGCGCATCCTGGCCCCCAATACCTCAGAGCAGATTCGCGCGCTGGCTCAAACCCTGAACGAGCGTCTTCGCCAGCTCTCCCAGACACTGGGCATCTCGCTCCCCATCTATGTGCTCTTTACCAAACTGGACAACATCACTCCCTTTGCCGACTATGTCAGCCGTCTCTCGGAAGAGGAAGTCAAGCTCCCCATCGGGTCACTGCTGTCTTCCCTTTCGTCCGGCTCCGGCCTCTATACGGAGCAGGCCACGGCCCTGATCGGCGCTCGATTTGACCAGCTTCTCTACGCCCTCGCCGAGTTCCGTCTCGACATCCTCTCCCGCGGCGGCGAACTCCAGGACCTGGCCCGAGCCTATGAATTTCCCCGCGACCTGCGCAAGCTCCGCGCGGGCATCGTATCCTTCCTCGCCGAGGTTGCGCGTCCCAGCCAAATCGGCGTCAACCCGTTCCTGCGCGGATTCTTCTTCGCCGGCATGCGCGCCCACCTGGTCGAGGACGTTCTCGAAATCGGCCCGGCCCAACCGCAAGCTGCCGCTCCCATCAACGCCGGAGCAACCCGCATCTTTACCATTGCCGCCGCCCAACAGCAACAGCCTGCCCCGCAAACCAGACGAGGCGGCACACGCAAGGTACCGCAGTGGGTCTTTCTTCCGCACTTGTTCTCGAAGATCCTCCTCGCCGATAAGTCGGCCCTTGAGACCAGCCGCGCAAGCACCAGGACCAGCTTTCTCAAGCGGGCTCTGCTGGCAACCGCTAGCGCAGTCATTCTGCTCCTGCTGGTGCTGGCAACCATCTCGTTCTTCAAGAACCGCGCTCTGGAAGAGCGCGTAGCCGCATCCGCGGCCACTCCGGTTTCCCCAGCCTCATCGGGCGCGTTCGCTTCACAGGGCGACCTGGAAACCCTCGACAAGCTCAGAGCTGTTCTGGATGAACTCGGCCGCTATCGCAAAGACGGCCCACCCCTCATGGCTCGCATGGGCCTCTACAAAGGCGATGCTCTCTACTCTGTTGCCTGCCAGGCCTACTCGAACAGATTCCGCAGTCTTCTGCTGGCTCCGACGCAGGAGGGTATTCTAACCAAGCTCCGTGCCGTGCCCGCTGCTCCAGCCCCTGATGCCGACTACAGCGCAACCTACAGGCCACTGAAGGCTTACCTGATCACGGTCTCCAACCCCGACCCCGACTCCGCGCAGGACACGATCGATTTTCTTCCCGCTGCCCTCCTCGCTGAATGGGCCGGCAGCGCTACACCCGATCCCGCCCTTGCTCATCTCGCCCGGACTCAGTTCGAGTTCTACGCCAACCTGCTCCCCGAGGCATCCTCCTGCATGGCCAATGTCGGCGGCGTCAGCAACGACGTCGTTGTCACCCGTGCCCGCTTCTACCTCAATGGCTTTCAGGGATTCCAGCACGTCTACCAAAGCATGCTCGCTGCCGCCAACCACAAGTTCCCGTCGTTCGACTTCAACGGCAAGTTCCCCGGCTCCTCGCAATACATCGTAGACAACTATTCGGTCCAGGGCGCCTTCAGCAAGGATGGCTTCGCCTTCATGCAGGACGCAATCCTGCACCCCGACCCCTACTTCCGCGGAGAAGAATGGGTTCTAGGCCCCTCCTCCGGGCCCCCGATCGACCGCGCCGCCCTCTCCGACCAGTTGAGAAAGTCCTACACCGCGGACTACATCCAAACCTGGCGAACCTACCTCACCAAGGCGCAATTCGTTCCCTTCCGGAACTTTGCCGACGCCGGCAACAAGCTCAGCGCGCTGGACTCCAATACCTCCGCTATGCTGGAGCTTTTCTCCCTCATTTCTCTCCACACCGGCGTTGCCGCACCGGAAATCTCGTCCGCCTTCCAGGCGCCCCAGTCTGTCGTTCCACCTTCCAATCCCGATAACCGCTTCCTCGCCCCTTCCAACCAGGCCTACATCCAGTCCCTGCAGACCATCGAAGCAGCTGTCAAAAACCTGACTCTCAACGCCACCAACGCCAACGACCCCGCAGCCGCCGCGCCCGTGATCCAGGCTGCCGTTACCGCCGAACAAGCCGCAGAAAACCTCCGCAATAGCTTTCTCCCGGACCCCACCGGCAGCATGGATAAAACCAGCTTCGCTCTCCTCGAAGCCCCCATCCAGTCCGCCAAGAACCTGGCTGCCCAAGCGCCCGCCAACGCTGCCGGCGGCGGGGCCAAGGCTTTCTGCGCCCAGATTGCGCCCGTGCTTGCCAAGTTCCCCTTCAACCCCCAGTCTCCCACTGAGGCTTCCACCGACGAGGTCGCCCAGGTCTTCGCTCCCGGCTCGGGGTCGTTTGCCCAGTTCACCTCATCCCTGCGCGCGCTCGTGGTCCAGCAGGGCTCTCAGTACGTGCCTGCTCCTGGTTCCACGGTCCGCATCAACCCCTCTTTCCTGGCTTTCCTCTCCAGCGCCCAGAGGATCTCTTCCACCCTCTTTCCCGCCGGCGGAAACCAGCCTGCGCTCGACTTCACCCTCAATGAGGTCAAGTCCTCTGACGTTTCCAATGCGGTACTCAACATTGATGGCAAGGAAATCAAATCGGGCGGTCAAACAGCCACATTCCATTGGGTCTCTCAACCGTCAAGCAGCATCACCCTCGCCACCAAAAAGAACACCGCGCCGCCCATGACAGGCCCATGGTCGGTCTTCCACTTTGGCTTCGCCGCTCCGCAAGTCTCTCCCAACCGCCTGAAATTCTTCTTCAGTTTCAACAATCAAACCCCTGAGGTCGTCCTGTTCGACGCCTCAGGCCCCGGAGCACCCTTGCTGAACCCGGACTTTATGAAAGGATTCCACTGTGTTTCGAATGTAGCTCGCTGACGTTGGCCTGATTCGAGCGGAGATCATGACCGAAGAATTCACAAACGAGCTTTCGCCGTCCGGCGCGCCCTCCGGTCAGTTGGCTGAACCAGCGGCCTCGCCCCTTCGTATCGCCGTCTCGGCCCTCAGCGATATCGGCTGCGTCCGAACCAACAACGAAGACGCTTTCGCTTACGACGGAACGCTGGGCATCTTTGTCGTCTGCGACGGCATGGGAGGCATGGCCAGGGGCGAGGTCGCCAGCGCCCACGCGGTGGCAGCCATCGTGAACACATTTACCGACTCTGCGTCTTCAGGCATCTCCATCAGCGCCAAGCTTCTCCATGCCATCAACGCCGCGAACCGGGATGTTTGGGAGAATGCGCAAATCCCCGAAAACAAGGGAATGGGAACTACCGCGGTCGCCGCCGCGCTCGACGGAAACAAGCTCATCCTCGCCAACGTCGGAGACAGCCGCGCCTACATTGTTCAGGACGGCCGGTGCGTGCAGCTCACCGTCGATCATTCCTTTCTCAACGAACTCATCCGCACCGGCGTGCTGACCATCGAGAATGCGCATACCGCCGACCTGCAGGGCATGGAGTCGGTCATCACCCGCGCCGTCGGCGCGGCGGCCGAGGTCCAGCCGGACTTCTTCTCCGTCGATCTCAAACCCGGCACCGCCGTTCTTTTGGCCACGGACGGCCTCACCCGCTACCTACTGCCGGAAGAAATCGCCGCCATCCTAGCCGCCTCTCCCTTCGAGTCTGTCTGCGCCAATTTGATCGGTCTGGCCAAGCAGCGCGGCGGCCAGGATAACATCACCTGCATCCTTCTCCTCGCTCTGTCCGCTTGATCTCCTCGAACTCTCTTGCCATCGATCCCAATCAGTTCCAGCGGGGCATCCTGCTGTTGCTTGCCCTGCGCGTATCTGTCATGTTAAGGCCCGCTTCATGGGCGACCCCTCTCTTCCAGAGCGCCCGGGAATTCAAAAGGAGGATCGCGATGGCAGGCAGCAAATTCTTGTTGACGTTGAAGATGACCACACCGGGCGACGTAAAGGGTTCGAGCACAAAGAGAGAGGGCGATTTAGATTACTCAAAAGGCATGGAATGTTTCGGATTCAAATACAGTGTCTTAATACCGTTCGACTCTCAGTCCGGACTTCCCACAGGCCAACGCAAGCACAGTCCGATCACGATTGCAAAAGAGAAAGATTCGTCATCGCCCAAACTGCGGCAGGCCTTAGTCGCCAACGAAGTCTTCAAAATCGCTAAACTTCAGTTCAGCAAGACGGGCTCTGGCGGGAAGTCCGTCCCGGTTCGCACCATCGAACTGATAAACGGCGCCATCATCGACATCCGGCAGGCGCCAAGCTCCGCCGGAAAAAGGTGCGAGTATGTGACCCTGGCATATGAGGAGTTGCTGGTCAATGATATCCCCCACGCGGTCATCCCCCATTTTTCCTGACCAGGATTGCAGTTCGGGCTGTTCTACACCACTAGAAATCTTCACGCCGCCACTTCGGCTCCTCGCCAACCAGATTGAAAGACTTGCCGTCGCCTGCGCTTCTCTTGGCCAGGCAGACAGGGATTTCATTGCATGTTGAAGAAATTAATTCTGGAACGAGCGCAACATTCGGTCGGTCGCTGTGTTTGCGCCGGTAAGGGGTTGTTAAAG
>Ga0209039_10000211_pt1 | contig 54203 bp, 39 predicted proteins | sample BogFormECP12_OM1_FD_188238 | JGI IMG/M metagenome (GOLD analysis project Ga0209039, IMG submission 188238) | Bog forest soil microbial communities from Calvert Island, British Columbia, Canada - ECP12_OM1 (SPAdes) (version 2) | ecosystem: Environmental > Aquatic > Freshwater > Wetlands > Bog ...
TCTTCCTTTTCCGGTTGACCGGCCCTCTGGACGCCTCGGTGCTGGAAAAAAGTCTCAACGAAATCATCCGACGTCATGAGACCTTACGTTCCATTTTCCCGTCCGATGACGGCATTCCACGGCAGGTGATCCTACCGTACGAACCGCACCCTTTGGAATTGATAGATTATACGGGGACACCCGCAGACCAGTGGGAATCCAAAGCATCCGACTTCGCCACAACTATAAAACGACAGTCGATCGATTTGGCGGTCGGCCCGATGATGCAGTCATCCCTGCTCGTTTATTCCTCTAAACTTCATTTCCTGGCGATTCATATCCATCATATGGTTACCGACGCCTGGTCCGAAACGATTATCTTAAAGGAGTTGGCGGCTTGCTATGATTCGCTTTCCCGCGGCGAGACGCCACAGCTGGACGAATTGAAGATGCAGTTTGGTGAATATGCCCGTTGGCAGAGGGGGTGGATGCAGGGCGAGCGCATGGACAAATACCTTTCCTATTGGAAAGATAAGCTTGCCGGTGCCGTTCCTTTCCTGGATTTACCTGCCGACTTCCAACGTCCGCGTGTCCAGACCTTCAACGGGATGTGCTATTCCATGGCTTTACCTCATCCGCTCACATCCGGTCTGAATGCTTTCTGTAGGCGTGAGCGATGTACCCAATTCATGGCTCTCCTGGCGGCATTCAAGGCACTTTTGTCTCGATATACCGGTCAGGAGGACATCATCGTTGGTAGCCCGTTTGCCAACCGTTCCCCAAAAGAGACCGAAAATCTGATCGGTTATTTCGTCAACACCCTGCCGCTGCGGACCTCGTTGGGCGACGATCCAAGCTTCCGGGAACTTGCCGGCCGCGTTCGAAAAACTGTCCTGGAGGCCCTCCAATATCAGGCACTCCCTTTCGAGCGCTTGGTTGAGGACCTCGCTATCGAGCGTGACTTGAGCCGTACGCCGATCTTCCAGGTGGTGATGAATATGCTCAATCTGCCGCCCAGTCCTGGAGAGGTCGGAAACCTTCGGATCGAACGGATATTTTACGACCCTAAGGTGACACCCTTCGATCTGATGATCGAAGTGCGTGAGTTCGAAGGCGAGTTCACCGTCAATTTGACGGCGAACACCGATTTGTTTGAAATGGAAACAATCCGGCGCTTCGGCTCGCATTTCACCCGCGTGCTGGAGGGTGCGCTTGCCAATCCCGAGGCCCGACTTTCTCGCCTCCCCCTGCTGACTGAAGAAGAGCGTGCCCGTTTTGGCGCCGGCCTCCGGCTCCAGCACAGCTTCCGTCCGGAAAAATGCATTCACGAGCTGTTCGAGGTCCAGGCTGAGAAGACTCCGGATGCCACTGCTCTTGTCTTTCAGGATCGGAGAATAAGCTACCGTGAACTGAATGGCCGTGCCAATCGGCTGGCCTGGCGCCTGCGGGAGGAAGGAGTCGGCCCCGAAACGCTCGTGGGACTCTGTGTGGAACGGTCCCCAGAAATGATCATCGGCCTGCTCGGTATCTTGAAGGCGGGTGGAGCTTACGTACCGCTGGATCCGGATTATCCCCAGGAACGTCTGACCTTCATCCTGCAGGATGCAGCCATCCCTCTGGTATTGGTCCAGCAGCATCTTCTCCACGTTTTGCCTGAAAGCGGGGCGAAACTTGTTTGTCTGGAGGAAGGCGAGGGAACATTATCTGCTGTCGAGAACCCGGCTCCTGTCACGACACCGGAGAACCTTGCCTATATCATCTTCACATCGGGGTCGACCGGCCAGCCCAAGGGGGTCATGGTGACGCATAGGAATGTCGTGCGTCTGTTCCAGGAGACGCAGGGCTGGTTCCATTTCGATGGGCACGATGTCTGGTCCCTCTTCCACTCTTACGCCTTCGATTTTTCGGTATGGGAGATCTGGGGTGCCCTGCTGCATGGGGGCAGACTGGTGATCGTGCCTTATCCGGTGAGCCGGACGCCGGAGGAGTTCTACCGTCTGATTTGCAGGGAGGGCATCACGGTTCTAAACCAGACCCCTTCCTTCTTTTTTCGCCTGATGGAGGCGGAGCTTGCGCTTGGCCGATCCCCCGACCTGGCTTTGGAAACCGTGATTTTCGGCGGGGAGATGCTGAATTTCCAGCGGCTGCGTCCATGGTTCGAACAACATGGGGACCTGAGCCCGCGCTTGGTAAATATGTACGGGATAACGGAGACAACCGTTCACGTGACCTACCGGCCGCTTACGGCGGCGGATTTGTCCTTGGCCGGAAGCATGATTGGCCGGCCAATTCCAGATCTGACCCTGTACATTCTGGACTCCAACATGCAGCCGGTGCCGCCGGGAGTCAGAGGTGAGATGTTCGTCGGTGGTGCAGGGCTAGCGCGCGGATATCTCAATCGTCCCGAGCTTTCCCGGGAACGATTCCTGCAAAATCCCTTTTCCGACCAACCCGGGGAAAGGTTATACCGGACCGGTGACATGGCCCGTTTTCGCGAGAATGGAGATATCGATTATCTCGGGCGGGCGGATGACCAGGTGAAAATCCACGGATTTCGGATCGAGCTGGGGGAAATCGAGACGGCGATCATGAGTCATACCGAAATCAGTGACGCGGCGGCTGTTCTGCATAGAGAGAGACCGGAGGATCAACGCCTGGTGGTCTTTTATGTTCCCAAGCCGGGAGCTGCACCGACCGCCGAGGAGCTGCGCCAGTTTCTGACCGGGAAATTGCCCCATTATATGGTGCCATCGAATTATATCCAGCTCGAAGCCATCCCCATGACCTCCAGCGGGAAGGTCGACCGGCGTGCACTAGCCGGCTTGGAAATCGAAGAGCATTCGCCGCAATACATTCCGCCGAAGGACCAGTTCGAGACCAAACTGACAAAGATCTGGCAAAAGGTCCTGGGTGTGGAGCAGGTCGGTATGACTGATAATTTCTTCGAGTTGGGTGGCCATTCGTTGCTGGCCGCAGAGCTGTTTGCGAAAATTGAAGCCGAGTTCGGCTGCACGTTGCCGCTGGCAGCCCTGTTCGAAGATGGAACTGTATCCTCTATCGCCAAATTGATTAAATCTGTCCCGTCAGAACAGCAAAAACCGTTGATCATCCCCATGCAATTGGATAAAAGCAAACCGCCGATTTTCCTCATTCCCGGCGGAGGCGCAGGAGTGGTGTATTTGTTCGAATTGGCCAAGCAGCTGGGCCTGTATTATTCCGTGTATGGCTTTCAGAGTATATTGATCGAGAATGATCGGCTGCTCACCCTTCCTGAGATCGCCCTGCGTTATATTCTTGAAATTCGGACCATCCAAGCGGAAGGTCCTTATTTCTTATTAGGACATTCCGCCGGTGGGATGGTCGCATTCGAAGTTGCGCACCAGCTTCGGGAATCCGGTGAGCAGGTCGGATTGGTCGGCCTGTTGGATACATTTGCCCCAGGCGGGCGCTACAAGGCGACTTGGCAGGAGCGGCTGCTGATCCATTGGCAGAATATTATCAGCACGGGGAACGCCCGCGAGCTGGTTGCCTATTTCCGGGTCCACCTCCAGCGTCTTTTTTTTCAACAGATACGTACAACGTCCTTAGCGGATTTTGCCGTTCGCAAACGCCTGATTCCCACGGATCGCAAGACGCTCAGTACCCTCAGCCAGATCACCTACGACCCTCCTTTCTTCGATGGCAGTTTGACCGTCTTCCGCGCCGCGGATCGGCCTTGGTACATGCACAACGACCCACTGGCTGGCTGGAAGGCATATGCCCGGCAGGTGGTTTATATCGAGATGACTGGCAGCCATACGTCGCATTTGAGCGAGCCGCATGTACAGGAACTGGTAAAACGGCTCCAGACCCACCTGAAAGGGTTGAACAAAACCGGCTGACCTGGTAGCCCGCCGGACGACGCGCTCCGGGTTGTAGATCACTTCCTGGCCGCCAATTAGGAGCAGCAGGGGCGTGTGAATCTGGCGCAGTTCTGCATTGCGATCAACCGGAGGCGCGAGCTGGTTGCTGGGAAAACCGCTGGTCTTGCCGGTTTGGTATCTTATGTAAAGTTCCCATCCCGCGGAAAATCCTGCCAGATCCAATTGAATCCGCTCCTGATCATGCGCTTAGACCCGGGTGTCTATCGGATTTAAAATCCGGTCGCTGGTCAACCACCTCTATGTCGCCGGGCCCTAAAGGACCAAAACCGCCAGGTCAGGCAGAATCAGCAGACCGTTGGTCGGAAGTGCGCGGTGGGGGGCAGACTCATAAACTGGTGATGGATAGTAACCTCGTTAGGAATTCGCAAAAAGTCCAGGGCGAAAAATCTGAGTCACAAAAAATACCACCGGACTGGTGAAATCGGCAAGACCGGCGTTTTATGATTCAGCTGGGATTGAATCACCGGGAATAAACCGGACGAGATCAATCGACGCAGGAATGAGCGCTTCTTTTGGGGGAGACATCAATTGATGGTTGATATAATCACATTTCTCCTTGGAATCCCACTTGATGAGGGTTTTGTAGACTCCGGATTCTCGTAAAGCGGGCTGGGATTAAGCAGCGGACATATTTCGGACAAGCCGGTCGCAGAATTTGTGGGCGCATGTAGTGGAAGTATAATAACCTCGGGTCGGGAAAGTGTATTTTTTGTGGAAGCCGGATTTTGTCCTGAATGTTCTGGCGACGGACGATAATCACGGCCCCGAAAACCTCTGTCTTCTACGAATTCTCGGCTCATCATCAGGGGCGCGAAAATTGTCACGTCTAGGTTGCAGGGAAGAAAAATGCCGGCACCCACCAACAGACCTAAAAGCAGAAAACCGAGTGGGGACTCCCAACGGACACGGCCCACGTTTGGTTTCATAGTCACCTGGGGATTGTCCAATCCCTATAGCAGCCCGATGTGGTGGGGAGCGGTGGAAGCAGCCCAGACGTTGGGTGTAAATCTGGTTGGGTTCGGTGATATCAATATCTACGATCTCCAGCGCAACCGATCCCTCTATTGGCAAATACAGCCGTCTACGCTCGACGGGTTGGTGCTGGTGAATCCCACTCTCCCTCACCTGCATCGTGAAGTGTTCGGCCCAGTGCCAGTCGTTAATATTGGTTTTCCGATAGAAGATGTGGTTACATCGATCCTGGTGGACAACCATGAAGGCATGCGCGCAGCCGTGAGGCACTTAATTGAGACCCATGGTTGCCGGCGGCTGGCATTCATCAAGGGACCAGCCGATAATCCGGATGCGGATGGAAGGTTCCAGGCATATGTGGAGGAACTCCAAGCACACGGCCTGACGGTAGACTCCAATCTGTTTTATCAACCCTTTGATTGGTCACCACCGGGAGGGCAGGAGGGGGTGCGGGCCTTGCTGGATGAACGCGGGGCGCAATTTGATGCTCTGATCGCATCGAACGACAATATGGCCCTGGCAGCCATGGCCGAATTGCAATCGCGTGGTTTGCGCGTGCCCTACGATGTAGCCGTGTGCGGTTTTGATGACGCCATCGAAGCCTCGACCAGCACGCCTTCGTTGATGACCGTGCGCCAGCCATTGCAGCAAATGGGTCGCATGGCAGTGGAAGCTTTGTTGGCATATCACCAGGGAAAAAGTGTGCCGCAAAAGCTAATCCTACCCACCACGCTGCTGGTGCGTCGTTCGTGCGGCTGTTTGTCTGAGGAGGTATTGCGCGTCAACGAAGGCATGCAAGTTGCCAATCCGGATGAAAAGGCTACTGATCATAGGAAGAAAAAAAGCGTAGGCTCCCTGCTGGAGGCGCGGCGGGAGGTATTGTTGGGCGAAGTGCAGCGGGTGACGGTGCTGCGAAATGTGCCAGCGTTCTCGCACACGGCGGGGGAATGGTTGAAAGCACTAACCAAAAGTCTCGAAAAAGGGGACAACGGCGAGGCTTTTCTAACCGCCGTGGACTTGACTTCACGGGCTCTGATGGAGCGGCAGATACCGGTAGCTGAATTGCAAGATGTACTATCGGCTTTGCGGCGCGAGAGCTGCCGTGCTTTGGCAGGTCACCCGGCTTTGCTGGCTCAGGCAGAGAATCTCTGGCATCGGGCACGGGTGTTCTTGAATGAATTGGTCCTACAACAACAAAACCAGAAACGATTACAACTCAACGACCAAATGGCGGTGTTGCGTGCCATCAGCCAGACCATGGCGGTTACTTTTCATCTGGACAACCTGATGGAGATCCTGTCGCGCGACCTGAAGCTGCTGGGGATTGAGAGTTGTTACGTGGCCTTATACGAGGGGGTGAACCGGCCAGCGGAATGGGCGCGCTTGATCCTGGCTTGCAATGCGGGGCGGCGGTTAACTTTAAAGAGCAAGCGACGTTTTCCCACTGCCCAGTTGTTGCCATCCAACCTGTGGGGCAAACACCCGCGTGCGATGGTCCTGGAAGCGCTGGAGTTTCAGAGGGAAGAAATTGGGTTTGTGCTGTTTGAAGTTGGTCCCCACGATGGTGCGGTTTATGAAGCCTTGCGGAGCCAATTAGGCAGTTCTATCAAGGGCGCGTTGCTCTTCGATGAGCGCGACCACTTACTTACGAAAACGACGCAGTTGTATCGGCAGACCGTTGCCGGGCGGCAGCTAGCTGAAGAAGCCAGCCGGCTCAAAAGCCGCTTTCTATCCATGGTCAGTCACGAACTGAGGTCGCCGCTCAGCTTGATTACAGGATTGAGCGAATTGATGCTGAAAGACACGGATAACCAAAAACCGCTCAATTATGACAATCTGAAACTGGTGCACGTCACCGCTCAACACCTCGACGGCTTGATACGCGACGTATTGGACCTGGCGCGCGAAGAGATGGGAGAGCTTAAGCTGGTCTGTGAACCGCTGGATCTGGCCAAGATGCTCGAAGCGGTTGTGATCGTGGGCGAAAAACTTGCCCGCGAGCATGGATTGGGTTGGCATACGCAAATACCGACCGATCTGCCGCTGGTATGGGGCGATCCCACCCGGTTGCGGCAAGTGATTTTGAACTTAATTAACAACGCCGTCAAATTCACTGAAAAAGGCGAAGTGAGTTTGCTGGTGGTGCCTGGCAAGGAGCTGATCACCATTTCGGTCGTCGATACCGGGCTGGGTATTTTACCCGTCGAACAAAGCGTCATCTTTGAAGAATTTCGCCAGTCCGACCGGACCACTTCGAGGGGGTTTGGAGGCCTGGGACTAGGGTTGGCGATTTGCAAACGGCTGGTGGAGATGCACGGAGGCAATATCGGCGTCCGCTCTTCCGGAGTGGAAGGGGAGGGGGCGACTTTCTTCTTTACGTTGCCCACGTTGCAGACGGTGTCGTTGCGTGGGGAAGTCACGGCCGCGGTTTGGATTGTCACCACACAACCCGAAAACGCACAGTCTTTAAATCAATACCTTGAAGATCAAGGTTTTAAAGCCGAAGTCCTCTATTGGGATGAAAATGATCAGTGGCTGGCGCGCGCCGCGCAGACACCCCCCGTGGCGGTGGTACTGGATGTCTACAAGACCCGCCGGCGCAGCATGGATGCCATGCGCGCATTGAAGGCTAATCCGGCGACCAGTGACGTTACCGTGTTGTTTTACACACTGCATGTCGAGCAGAACAGCGGGGCCATGTTGGAGCTGGATTATCTGACCAAGCCGATCGGCGCACCGGAACTGTCGAAAGCCCTGCAGCGCGCGGGGTGGACCGAGAGCAGCGTTGCCAACGACAGAACGGCTGCTGTCAGCAAAACCATATTAATCGTGGATGACGACCCCGGCGTGTTGGATATGTATGCCCAAATCGTGCGCACCCAATTTCCGCAACATCAAGTCTTATTGGCTGCCGGCGGCAAGGAAGCGCTTCACCTTCTCCAAACCAGTTGTCCGGATCTGGTTTTGCTGGATTTGATGATGCCAGAGGTAGATGGCTTTGGCGTGCTCGAAGCAATGCAAAAAATGGAAACGACGTGTCAGATACCGGTGGTTGTAATCAGTGCCAAAACCCTGACGGAGGAGGAAATGGCGCGCCTGAACCGGAGCGTGGCAGCTGTTTTGAGGAAAGGTATATTTTCTTCCACCGAAACGTTGGTGCACATTAAAGACACGTTGATGCACCGCCAAAAGCTCAGCAGCGAGGCGCAGCGCCTCACCCGCAAAGCGATGGCTTACATCCACGAACACTTCGCCGAACTCATCGGGCGCGAAGACGTTGCCCGCCATGTCGGTGTCAGCGAGGGTTATCTCTCGCGCTGTTTCACTCAAGAGACCGGCTTGTCGCTCATCCACTATCTAACTCGTTATCGCATCCAGCAGGCCAAGCATTTGCTGGCTTCCAGCGACATGACGATTACCGAAATTGCCTTGGAGGTAGGTTTCTCCGATAGCAATTACTTCAGTCGCGCCTTCAGGCAGGAAGTAGGTAATTCGCCCCTGGAATATCGGCGCATGCATTAACCAGCGGGCTTGGTCACCCCCGTGCTAATGCCGGACACAATTTTCCATGCGGATTTGGAGGTATCTCCTCTATACTGTGCATGGAAAATTTTTTACCCTCCCTTTATCCTATTCCGACCTTGCTATCGTGCCTGATACGACGCCCTTCTGCGCGGTGGAAGGAGCCATCCTGGAGGGTAAAGTTGAATCGTCCAAATGATATAAGATCTGATGGTTCTTATGAAGGAAAACCTCCCCATGCCTGCCTCTATACAAGTCTTCCGAACCGCTAAAGGTACGAAAGACCGTCTGACCGAAAAAGATCCCCTGGCTTTTCAAAAGCAGATATCCGACCTGCCCTCGGTGTTCGTGGACGCCGGGCATCGTTTCCAGACCATCGAAGGCTTCGGCGGCGCTTTCACCGAGGCAGCGGCAGATACATTTTATAAAATGTCTCCGGAAGTGCGGGCAGAGATTCTCAGGGCGTATTTTGATCCGACGGCTGGCAGCGGCTACACCCTCTGCCGCACTCACATCAATAGTTGCGATTTCGCCCTCGGCAATTACGCCTACACGGAAGTGCCGGGGGATGTGGAGTTTAAGCACTTTACCATCGAGCGCGATCGCCGCCAATTAATCCCGATGATGAAGGAAGCTGCCCGCGTGGCCGGCCACTCCCTCAAGTTGCTCGCTACCCCGTGGAGCCCGCCGGCGTGGATGAAGACCAACGGCCAGATGAATCAAGGCGGTAAGCTCAAGCCGGAATACCGCGAAGCGTGGGCGCGTTACTATGCACGCTATGTTCAGGAATATGAACAGGAAGACCTGCCCATCTGGGGATTGACTGTGCAGAATGAGCCGCAGGCCGTGCAGATGTGGGATTCGTGTATCTATACAAGTGAGGAAGAACGTGATTTTGTGCGCGATTATCTTGGCCCGGCTTTGGACAAAGCCGGCTTGTTGAGCCGCGTCAAGATATTGATATGGGACCACAACCGGGATCTTTTGTACGAACGCGCGAAAGCCGTTTACGACGACCCGCATACGGCTCGTTATGTTTGGGGAGCAGCCTTCCACTGGTATGTGGGGGATAACTTCGATAATGTGCGGTTGACGCACGACGCCTACCCCGATAAACAGTTATTGTTTACTGAAGGCTGCGTGGAAGGCGGGCTGCAAGTTGACAGATGGGAAATCGGCGAGCGCTATGGGCATTCGATACTACAGGACCTGAACCATTGGACGGCAGGCTGGGTGGATTGGAACTTACTGCTGGATCAACGCGGCGGTCCGAACCACAAGGGCAACTATTGCAGCGCCCCTTTGATGGCGGATGTTGGAAAAGGACTCCTTTATTATCTCAATTCTTACTATTACATCGGCCAGGTGACGCGCTTTATCCGGCCGGGGGCGCAACGCATTATCAGTACCTCCTCGATCGACGAGCTGGAAACCATCGCTTTCGCAAATATGGATGGACAAATTGCAGCGGTGATTTTGAATCGCACGGATAAATCTTTCAACTTTGCGCTCAAATACAACGGTCTGGCCGCATTAGCTGAAAGCCCGGCTCATTCCATCAGTACCTTCCGCTTCCAGGCCGGATAGTGCCCCAAGTCCATTTCAAATTTCTATTTGCAGACCATCATTCAATAATAATCTAATCCCTTTCTGCGCAGTTGAATAACCTTGGGCGCCTGGCAGGGGGCAGGTCTGGTTGGATGGACCGGAAGATCGGGCAAAGGAGCACAGGTTTTATCTGTCCAGGGGAGCCGCAAATGTCTTGGGCATATCCAGGACATCTCGTGTACCAGCCTACCGCTCAAGCGGGGGCCTCGTCCTTCGACGAGCGTTGCCTGAAATCAGGCCTTAACGGCTCTCCATGGGCGTGGACGTTCGGGGGTATTTCCCACCCTTCAGGATATCGATTGTACGAGTTTTACCGGTGGACAGGTTTTTTCCATCGAACAGGCTTTTGGTTCAGATACCAGGCTTGGAATCGCACATGGGTTCAATTTTGTGCGCCTGGTAGACCCTCACCTCAAGGTCGGGATTTTACGGTGCAGGGTTGATAATTTTATTACGAATGTGCTAGTTTTGAGCACAATTCTACATGTACCTGCCCAAATTAATCCTTAGAATGAGGTTAATTCATGTCTGTCCCAAGAGTTTCCCTCCGGCCAATTCATCTATATACGAACATTTCCGGATCTGTCGTCGGAAATAGTAAATCTTCCAATTTTCCGGTCAGCTTTGAAGGAGGTAACTACCCAAGAGAAGAAATTACACATTCTGATAAACCCATTCGATTCGATCTTCTACCTACCCAATAATTAAGAGGAGAAGAAACAAATGAAAAGGCAACTGTACGTTTTGATCACTCTCTTGATGGCTGCCAGCATGATTCTGACAGCCTGTGCAACGGCACCGACTGTCGCCCCTGCGACCTCCGCCCCGGCGACCGCCGCTCCCACGACGGCCGCTCCCGCGACGGCTGCTCCCGCGGCGGCCGCAACCGCCACGGCTGCTCCCACGGTTGCTCCCACCCCAACGGTGGTTCCAACCGTGATGTCGGGTGGAGAGGGCTGTGCTTCGAATGCGCCCAAGATTACCTGGTTCGTGGGCCTGGGTGGCGGTACCGATCCCGCTGTGATTCCCCAGGAAAAAGCCTGGGTGGACAAATACAACAAGTCTCAGACCTATGCCTGCTTGATTTTGCAGGTGGTTCACAATCCAGAATCCTACGATGCGCTGCGTGCGATGATCGCAGCGGGCGATCCGCCCGATATCGTGGGCCCGGTAGGAAAATTGGGGCGTGAAAACTTCCGGGGCGGCTGGGCAGATATTACTCCTCTGGCGGCGGCTAACAGCTTCAGCCTAGCCGGCTACGATCCTGCCCTGTTGAACTTCCTCAAGGATAACGGGATCCAGATCGGTCTCCCCTTCGCCCTCTTCCCCGGCGTGATCTTCTACAACAAAGCCCTGTTTGATGAGGCAAAACTGCCTTACCCGCCGCATAAGATTGGCGACCTGTACCAGGGCAAGCCTTGGACATGGGATGCGCTGACAGAACTCGCCAAGAAATTGACCGTTGACAAGAACGGCAATGATGCCACCATGGCGGCATTTGATAACAAGAACATCACCCAATTCGGGATGTGGATGGGCTTCACCGGTGGGCGGCGTATGACCGCTCCCTACGGCGGTGCGGTTCCCTACGTGGGCACCGATTACACCACCGCGGTGATTCCGCAGCAGTGGAAAGATGAATGGACATGGTACTACAACGGCATATGGGCGAAGGATGCCTTCATGCCCAATAACGACTATGCCAGTAGCGCTGCATTCGGGAGTGGGAATCCATTCTCCTCCGGAAACACTGCCATGACATGGACGCTGACCTGGTACACCTGCTGCTTTGACATGGCCAAGATAAACTGGGACATGGCGGTCGTCCCGCCGGTCAATGGTACCCTTACGGCCGGCATTGACGGCGATACTTTCTCGATCCCCGCTGGCAGCAAGAACCAGACCCTGGCCTTCAAAGTCATGAAGGACATGGTGATGGATGCGGACCTGGGACCGATCTACGGCGGCATTCCCGGCAACACCGCCCTTCGGCAGGCGTTCTTTGACGGGATGAAGGCGAAAAGCGGGAGCAACACGGTAGACTGGAATGTTGCCCTGGCCATGTTGCCGTACCCGGACATCCCGCATCATGAGGCGTGGATGCCGAACATGTCCAAGTCGGAATCTGCAATTGACGCCTTCTATAACAAGATGAGTACAACGTCAGGCTTGGACCTGAATGCGGAGTTTGGCAAGCTCCAAGACGCATTAACTGCGCTCTATAAGGCAGCGCCATCACAATAAAAGTTCGTTGAGAGTAATCTCCTGTTCGATTCTCCTTGCGCCAGATGAACCCCCTGGCGCAAGGAGAATGTTTAGAGAGGTACGCATGATCAAGGTGAATCGCGCGTCCGTGCAGGGTTCCTCGGGGAAGACTGGTTCGCAAACCAATCGGTTAACCCGACGACAATCGATTTGGGGACTTGTTTTTTTGTCTCCGTGGCTTATCGGTTTTTTCGCTTTTCAGTTGCTTCCGATCCTCGCAACCATATTCCTATCCTTTACGAATTACAACGGAAATGTGACCTTCAAGCTTGGCAATTTTAAATTTGTTGGCTTTGCAAATTATGCACGGATCACGACCGATCCCAATGTACTGCAGGCGCTCGGCGTGACGCTTAAATTTGCGGCGATTTCCGTACCGCTGGGTTTGGTCGTCCCGTTGTTATTTGCTTTGCTGGTTAATTCCAAGCATTTAATCGGGCGGAATTTATTCCGTACCCTATATTATTTACCGTCTGTGCTTCCCGTGGTAGCGGCTACGATGATTTTTAACGGGGTACTCAACGCACAATCCGGGTGGATCAATCAATTGCTGGCTCTTATTCACATACCGGGACCGCGTTGGTTCTCGGATCCGAATTGGGCGGTTCCAGCCTTAAATCTCATCGCGTTGTGGGGGGTTGGTAATGCGATGATCATCCTTCTGGCCGGGCTGCAGAATGTCCCGACAGAAATTTTGGAGGCGGCGACGATCGATGGCGCCAGTGGAGTTCAAAGATTTTGGTATATCACCATCCCCCTCATCTCGCCGGTGATTTTTTATAACCTCACCTTGGGAGTGATTAATGGATTCCAATATTTTATACCGGCGATGCTCATTGGCGGCATCAATGGCAACCCACAAGGTGCCACCCTCACCTACAACCTGCAGTTCTATCGCGAGGCATTCGTTTTCAGCGAGATGGGGTACGCCTCGGTCATGGCCCTCATCCTGTTCGTAATCACAATGATCTGTACTACGGTCATGTTTACCTGGGGGCAGCGGCGAGTGTATTACGCCGGGGGCGAACGATGAACAGGCATTTTGCGGACCTTGAATATTAATTGGAGAAGAGGCGATATGGAAACTCAACCGCCCATGCAGTCACCCGGCACCTCGCAGGTCTGGAAAAATCTACAGAACCGGGTTCGCAAACCAGCCTCTAAGATCGGGGTGACATTATTGGGATTTTTCCTTCTGTTGGTCTTCATTTTGCCTCTTGGGTATATGGTGAACACGGCGTTCAAATTGGATACACAAACGACGGCACAAAATGCGCCGGTTTACCCAGCTACTCCCGTGACGTTTTCCTACCAAGGCAATGATTTACCGCTCTATTATGTTCCCATAAACGGTCATCTGAAGCGGCTTGCTTTACTCCATGGATACCGCGAAGACAGCCAATTTATTGATCCGGCGAAACCAGGTGGTGGCGTGATCGAATGGACGGGACGTTGGCGTATTCTGACGCCGGTATATCGGTTTTCCTTAACCTGGGACAATATCAAAGGCGCGTGGGAACAGGTTAATTTCATCTTGCTGTTTCGAAATACGTTCTTCCTGGCCATCGTCTCCACCTTCGGCACTTTGCTTTCCTGCATCCTGGTGGCATATGGTTTCTCCCGATTCCCGATTCCAGGAAAGAACATCTTATTTATTATTCTGATTTCCACGATTGTCCTGCCGCCCCAGGCCACCATTATTCCCTTATTCATCCTTTTTACCAAAATCCATTGGACGGGCACATGGCTGCCCTTACTGGTGCCGGCATTCTTCGCCAATGCCTATGATGTTTTTCTGTTGCGCCAATATTTGATGTCTGTACCCAAAGAGTTGGATGAGGCAGCTATGATCGATGGAGCTGGCCCGTTCCGCATCCTGTTTTCGGTCATCATCCCTCAAGCGGTTCCGGCAATCACGGCTGTAACTCTCTTTCACTTTTTTTATGTTTGGAATGATTACTTTACACCCCTGGTCTATCTCGTTGGAAAAGATAACCTTTTCCCCATCTCGGTGGGGATTGGCAGCGTCTTCGGCACCTTTACCAGGACTCCGGGGCTTTCGTTGGCGACCGCCACGATTGCAGTCGTGCTGCCTGCGATTATTTTCTTCCTGGCCCAACGCCAATTCACACAGGGGATTGTGATGACGGGCGTAGAAAAATAACACTTCTCCTTGTTGGGGGACCCCCCGTATCCGCCATGGGCATGATTTATTAAACCACAACGGGTATGGGGGGCTTTCATTTTTTCCAAATCGCAATGGGATCCCTTAGGTACGGGAGGAGGCTGACTTTCATAATCCGGAGAGCGATGGTTCCCCCAAGAGAGACTCGCGAAAAGACCAACAACAGGAAGCTGATGAAAAGAAAAAACCGCTGGGACTATGAAAATTAGCCCACCCGCGGTTTGTGATTTAATCAGACTCGGCAATTTTGTTCTGCCACTCTCGTATCTGTTGTGCGTGGTACGAATAATCGCCGGCAAGTGACGTGATTATCTTGCTGACGGTGGCGGGACCGCCCTGATGGTGACTGACCCCGTGATTCGCCAATAGTTCTCTGTCTGGCAAGGCGAGGACAAATGTCTCAAAACCTGCCATGGAAGATTTGAGCTCCGCGAGGAGTTCTTGTTTCGAGCGAGAGGAATATCTCGTCGTGAAGACTGAATTGATATTGCTGTAATCGTTGGAGGCGTCATCATAGTACGCGGGCGGCTTCCCCGCAAGAATGGATCGCGATGCCTCGATCATCAGATTGTTCCAACCGATCAGGTGTGCAACAACGTCTCTAGGGCACCATCCATCCATGGAAGACAAGAACTGTTCACTGGATAGGGAGAGAATGAGCCCGACAAAATCTTCATATGCACTTATTAACGAAAACGTAACTTTTTTAGGCGGCATATTGTGAGAACCCTTCACCTCAGTGGTTAATGATGAATTGCATCCAGCGTGATTTTTTTGGCATGAATGCGGCAGATCACGCGCCTCTCGTGAGTCTTTTGTTCCAGTGGGTAGACGTAGCCGTAATACTGGGGGTGCGAGGTGTATTTCCGGGTGACCCGGTCCAGTTGCTCGAGGGCACCCTCGCTCACCAGCTCCGCCTCGCCGCGCAGCTCGAGATAGCGGCCGGTGTTTTCCGGGTCGACCACCAGCAGGCTGACCTTCGGGTTACGCTGCAGGTTGCGGCCCTTCTGCCGCTCGTGGGTGGTGTTGACGCAGGCGCACTCGCCGTCGAAGTCGACCCAGACCAGGCTGGACTGGGGCTGCCCGTCCGCCATCATCGTGGTCAGCACGCCGTGGACTTTGCCGGTCAGCAGGTCAAGATGGGACGCGGGAACGGGCAGGTTCATGGCTGGACGGTCTCCCTCTTCCGAGCATCGAGCGCGGTGACGTGAACCGGCAGGATCTTGCACAGCACCGGCGTCTCGCTTGCCTGCAGCTCCGCCGGGACGCATTCGCCGAAGTATGGCTTGCGGCCGATATACAACTCGGACAGCCCGTCCAGATGCTCAAGGGCGCCGGTCTCGGTCATCTCGACCACCCGGCCGCGCACCTCCAGGGAGCGCAGCGGTTGGCGCGGGTCGAAGCACAGCAGGGTTACCCTGGGATTGAGGCGCATGTTCTTCTCTTTACGAAAGCCGCGCATGGTGTTGACCCGTACGTACCTACCGTCATAATCGCACCACACCACGGTGGTCTGCGGCTGGCCATCGGGCATGACTGTCGTCAATGCTGCCACGCGTGGACCGTTGACCAGGTCGATGTGGGATGCGGGAATCTCGATTTTCATGTTTGCCGCTTCTGCAGATATTGTACTTTATTCGCAAGAGTTCAATATCCGTCAATAGCGACCAATAGTCGCTATTGACGCTTTCCGGGGATGGGGTTATATTAGTAGCGACCAGCAGTCGCTTTGAGGAGAGCATATGCCTAAAGGAATACCCCTGACGGAAGAGGAAATTGATCGCCGGCGCCATGAAATATTCCGGTCATCGGTGGCTCTGATCTTCAAACAGGGATTTGCCGCCACCTCGATGCAGGAAATTGCCCAGTCTGCCGGGGTAGGAAAGTCCACATTATACGATTACTTTCCGACCAAGGACCATGTCCTGCTCTTCGTCTTCGAGGAAGAGCTGGAGCTATTGCAGGAGAACGCGGAAGGCATTGCCGCCCAAGACATCCCGTTGCAGAAAAAACTGACGAAAATCCTCGAAGCTCATCTGGAATTCTTAATCCGCAATAAAAATATCAACCGGGAAATAACTTTGCAGGCATCCCGCCTGGAGCAGCTCGGTCAACGACGCATCCTGAAGAAACGATATGCCTACCAGGACCTGCTGCGCGGCCTACTGGAACAAGGTGTACAGGAGGGTATTTTCCGGCCGGTGAATACCCGGCTGACCGTCCGCCTCCTGATCTCCATGGTCGAGGTGCTGGTTTACACCACCAGACCTACCGGGACCCCTGCGGATATGCTGGCCGACGCTCTGGAGATCTTCCTGCACGGAATCAAACCATGAGTAGATGGCGATCCGTGATCCTCATCTGAATGAATTCATTAGAAATGGAGGCATTCATGTCAATCCTCATCCTTCCTCTCTCCGACCTTGAGGCAACATTGGATACCGTGGGCGGGAAGGGCATGTCGCTCGCCAACCTCTCCCGGGCCGGGCTGCCGGTTCCGGGGGGGTTCCACGTGACGACCGAGGCCTATCGCCGTTTTATCGCCGAAAATGATCTTCAAAAAGACATCCTGGCCGCCCTGGAAATCGTTGATGTGGCGAAACCAGAGACCCTGGAAACAGCGTCGCAAAACATCCGCAGTGTCTTCGCCCGCGCAAAGATCCCCTCTGAGCTGGCCGATGCGATTCTGCAAGCCTACCTCTCCTTGCCCGGACCGGACCCGGCAGTGGCCGTGCGTTCCTCAGCGACAGCCGAGGATTTGCCCGAGGCCTCTTTTGCCGGACAGCAGGATACTTATCTCAACATCTCCGGTAAAGAGGCTCTCCTGGATGCGGTCCAGAAATGCTGGGCCTCGCTGTGGACCGGGCGCGCGATCGCCTACCGCATTCGCCAGAAGATTGCCCCCGATCATGTTGCCCTGGCGGTGGTGGTGCAGTTGTTGGTCCCCGCCGAAGCGGCCGGTGTGCTGTTCACCGCCAACCCGTTGACCGGCAGGCGGGATGAGGCCCTTATTAATGCCGCCTGGGGGCTGGGGGAGGCGGTTGTTTCAGGAGCAGTCACACCGGATACGATCGCCGCGGACAAAGCCACGGGACGCACGCTGCGGCGTGAGACCGCCGCAAAGCAGGTCATGACCGTCCGCATGGAAATCGGCACGAGAGAGCAGCCGGTTCCTGATTCCAAGAAAAACACTCCTGTGCTGAGCGACGCTCAGGTGACCGAACTGACGCGCTACGGGGTGCAGATCGAGACGCTCTATGCAGTGCCGATGGATATCGAATGGGCGCTGGCGGAGGGGAAGTTCGCCATTGTCCAGGCGCGTCCGATCACCGCCCTCCCCGGACCCGAGGTCATGCCGCCGGTGGAATGGAAACTGCCGGAGCCTCATGGAAAATACATGCGGGCCAGCATCATTGAGCAGCTTCCCGAGCCGCTCACGCCCTTGTTTTCCTCGCTGGGAGGGTCGATCATCGACGAGGCCACGACCCGATTGTTTGCCTGGCTGGTCGGCGAAAAAGAATGGAAGGCTAATACCAAAGTGTTCGCAACCGTCAACGATTATGGGTACATGAATGTGAATATCGGCCGGTGGGCGACGGTGCGCATCTCCATGAACATGCTTTTTAAGATGAATTGGATTTTTAAACAATCCGCAGCGCGCTGGCAGGAGGCGCACCAGCATTACCTCGAGGTGATCCAGCGCTGGCAAACCAAGCAGCTCGAGGATTACACGGCGTCTGAGCTGCTCAAGGGCGTCCGGGAGCTGACCGGCGAGACGATGCAAATGTATACCGTGCTGCAGACCGGGCCCATCGCCACCGCGATGGGCAGCGAGACCATGTTCACCCAGATCTACGACCGCCTGATCAAGAAAAAGGGCGATCCGGAAGCGTCGGTCTATGTGATGGGATTTAAATCCTTGCCGATCCAGGCCGAGCTGGCCCTTTACGATCTGGCGGAGTGGGCCCGACCCTGCGAGGGGTTGGCCTCGCACCTGACTGCAACCCCGGCAGCCCAGCTGGGGGCTGAATTGAATAGCACCCTGGTGCCGGCTGGCCTGGATCCCCAGGTGTGGGGTGACTGGCAGCGCCGTTTCCTGGACCATCTGGCCAAGTACGGCCACTTCACCTACGATCTGGACTTCTCAAAATCCGTCGCGGCCGATGATCCCGCTCCCCTGCTGGAGGCTCTGCGGATGTATCTGTTGGGAAAGGCGGCCAGCCCATACGTTCGCGTCCAGGCCATCACCGAGCGGCGGGAAAAGTCCACCCAGGCGATGCTCCGCAGGCTGCACGGACCCAAGTTGTGGCTCTTCCGCAAGCAGGTACAAAGCGCCCAGAGATATGCCCCGCTGCGTGAGGATGGGCTGTCCGATTTGGGGTTGGGTTACCCGCTGCTCAGGCGGATGGCACGCGAGCTCGGACGCAGACTGGTCCTGGCAGGCGTGCTGGAGCAGCCGGAGGAGGTCTTCTGGTTGTACGAAAAAGAGGTCGATCAGGCGGCGGGAGAGCTCGACCGGCGCCAGTCCGTTTCATCCATGACCGAAACGGTCCACGATCGCCGGGAGGTTTGGAAAGCCGAGCAGCAAGTATCTCCACCGATGGTCCTGCCTGTCGGCTCAAAATACATCGGCATTGATGTTGAAAAACTCACCAGCGGAGGACACAGCGATGCCCAAAATGTGATCAAGGGCTTTGGTTCCAGCCAGGGCAGGGTGACCGCGCCCGCGTGTGTCCTCCTGGGTCCGGAGGACTTCAACCGGATGCGCCCGGGTGATGTGCTGGTGGCGCCAATCACCACCCCTGCCTGGACACCATTGTTTGCCCTGGCCTCTGCCATCGTCACGGATATCGGGGGTCCGTTGAGCCACAGCTCGATCGTGGCCCGCGAGTATGGCATCCCGGCTGTGCTGGGTACCGGAGTAGCAACCCGCCGCATCCGCAGTGGACAGACCATCACCGTGGATGGAGGCGCGGGAACCGTCACTTATGAAACGACAGCCGACCAGCAGGCCCGAGATCCAAGCCAAAATTCCTGAACGTTGGTCCGGGCAGGAAATCACTGCGATCCCCAGGAGTTAAGCATGCGACCCGATCAATCCAGCCTGACCGCCATTAGCACTGCGGCCATGCGCGCCATCGAAATGGAAAAGCCAACCGATGAACGCATTTGCAGCGATCCCCTGGCGCGGAAATTGATTCCGGCCTGGTATTATGCTTTCATGAAACGCGTCACCGCCACCCGCTATGCCGAGAGGCGCGCCGCGGGGGATTTGAACTTCATCGTCGCCCGCTGCCGTTTCATGGATGATCTTCTTTCGGACAGTATGGACCAGGGATTACAGCAATTGGTGATCCTGGGCGCCGGTTTCGATTCGCGCGCCTATCGTTTCGGCCGGCTGCGAGACGGGATCAAGGTCTTTGAGGTGGACCACCCTGCCACCCAGCAGGCCAAGGTAAAGCAACTTACCCGCATCCTGGGGGCGGGCGGCCTGCCGGCCTCCGTCAGCTTTGTCCCCATCGATTTCAGCCGCGAGACCCTCGAAGCCTGCCTGCCGGAATGCGGCTACTCCGACCGGTTGAAGACCTTGTTCATCTGGGAAGGCGTGACCATGTACCTGGATGCTCACGCAGTAGACAGCACCCTCGCTTTTGTGGTGCAACATTCAGCCCCCGGCAGCGCGATCGTGTTCGATTATTCGTGTGAGCAGCCTGCATCCCCGCTGAAGCGCGATTTTGTGGTCCTGCTGGTCTCCTTCCTCAGGAGCTTTTCCAAGGAGGAGCGCAACTTCGAGATTGCGCAGACACAAATCGAGCCCTTCCTGGCCTCGCGCGGCTTCGGCCGGGTAGAGCATTTCACGGGAGCTGATCTGCATGTGCGCTATTTCACCGGTAAAAACGTCGGGCGGAGGATGACGACGGGATATGGAATTGCGGTAGGGGTGGTTTGATGCGCACCTCTGCATTAAGAGGTTTTGCCTGTTTATGGTCCTGATCTGGCTTTCCCAGCGTAAAGAAGGCGAGCAGAAAAAAAGAGCGCTGATCCAGCTTTCTCCGCCACGGCGACGCCCGGGGCTGAGATGATTTCCTGCTCAGTGGCACCGGCTTTCAAGGCAGTGTTCTTATGGACGACGATGGGAGCATCACCCTCGACGAATCCGGCAAAGGCCAGATGATTCAATACCTGGAGTTTTGACCCCAGCGTCACCGATCATGCGCTATCCAAGGACAATATCCGGGCTGGTGCATCCAATTTCGGCTATGGTCTTTTGATTCTGGGCATGATATTCATTCCAATCGATCATCAGAAATATTTTCCTCTCCCCACGCTTACCGGTGATGGCTGCCCACATTGATGGGCAGGTATTCAATGAACACATCGTCCACGTAGCACCAACCCCAGTCTTCGCCTGGTTCAAAGGATTTGATCACCGGGTGGCCGGTGGCGTGATAATGTTTGGTGGCGTGTTTGTTCTTGGAATCGTTACAACATCCAACGTGCCCGCAGACCTCACACAAGCGCAAATGGACCCAGGTGTCTCCCATCTTCAGGCATTCTTCACAGCCGTTTCCGCTCGGTTTCACATCATGCAGGTCCTTGATATGGCTGCAGATTTCGTCCATTAAAGTTCCTCCTTTGAAAGAAGTTCCAGGTTAGGTTGCTCCCATATAATGAAAGGTTTGTCCTTAGCTGGCAATGAGAGGCATTGGATGAGGAGCAGCATTGAAGAGCGGATGATCAGGGTTAGGTGGAAAAGAAGAGAGGGATAGGAACAGAAGTGAAAATTCCTCTCATCGTTTTTAACCATGTCTTGACCATTGCAGCGGATGATCTAAAATGGAGGTCGGGTGTTTAAAAATGAGATTGCTCAGTGTCGCCTGAACAATCTTTGGCGCAAACCTGCAGATGCTGGACATCGAATCACCCGGCCGGTCGCGGGCAGGCGATGGTTGGCTCTGAAAATGATACGCTGAGCGGAGAGGGTGGGATTCGAACCCACGGTGGCCACAAGGGCCACAACGGTTTTCGAGACCGTCCCATTCAACCGCTCTGGCACCTCTCCAGTTTGCCAGGCCCTGGGGGCACTGGCGGGGCGTATTATATCTTAAATTTCCAGGCTTGCGTACACACCGGGATTGATCGTCCGCCCGAAGCCATGGGCCTAGGGGTGCGAACCGTCGACTTCAAGGGTCAGCCCGGCTTGGGGGGCATTGCCGCCAAGGCCTTGAGCAATTCGTCCCCGAATGTGTCCAGCCGCCAGGGGGAATCCCGGAGGACGACGGCCAGGTCCTGGAGGTTGTGCGGATCGCCCTCCGCAATGGCATGCATATAGGCCTTCGGTAATACGATGTCCGATTCGACCCCCATCTTCGCGGCGGTCCCCTTGCGCCATTCACTCAAGACTTCCAGTCGATTCAGGTAAGCTTGATTGGGGCGGGGGGTCCGGAACTTGTGCACCGGAAGAGTGTGCTGACTGTTGGCCACCGCCGCAAGGATGTCGTCGCCATATAATTCGATCTGCTTTGAGGTCAACCCCAGGGCTTTCAGTTCATCCGAGGTCTTGGGTACTGCCTGGGCGATGGCAGCCAGACGTTTGTCGTCGATGACTTTGAAGGGAGGGCGGTTCATGCGCTGGGCCTGGCTGTCCCGCCAGGCGCAGAGGAGCTGCAGGATCGCCAGCTGGCGGTCGTTATAGTTCTGCGCACCACAGATGCGTTGCCAGACGGGAATTTCTGTCTTGTTGTATCCGTTTCCGTGAGAAAGTCGAAGGAACTCCTCGCTGGCCAACGCCCAGCGTCCCCTGGCTTTCAATTCGGGAAGGAGGATATCCCGCAGCTGCAGCAAGAAATGGGTGTCCAGGCGGGCGTAATTGAGCAGATCGGAGGTCAGCGGCCGGCGGGCCCAATCTGCCTTTTGGTAACGTTTGTCGACCTGGATGCCCAGCTTCAAGGCGAGCATGCCATCCAGGCCGACTTGTTTGTATCCCAGGATGCGGGCCGCTTGCATGGTGTCGAAGAGATTATTGACGGTGATCTTGAAATCCCGCTTCAAGCAAATGAGGTCATATTCAACCGCGTGAAATACCTTTTCGATCCGGGAATCTGCGAAAATGGGGGCGAGGGGCGACAGGTCGTCCAGAGCCAGCGGGTCAACAAGATAATCGGTTTGGGATGTGGAGAATTGGATCAGGCATACCTGTTCGCGGTAGGCATGCAGGCTGTTGGACTCTGTGTCGACGGCCAAGCGCGGCTCACAGGAAAGGACATCGCCTGCCTGCTGCAGGGAGGTAGGTGTTGCAACCCATATTGGGGGTTGAAGTTGTTCAGCAGCCATGAAGGGGATTATAACCCTGTCAGGGGGATCCGGTCGGTGGACCTAACGAATTTTCTCCATGACCAGGGCATTTTCTTGATCGTTGTAATATTTCGGCCACGTGTCGATCGCCAGATATTCCTCTTGTTCATAAAGATGGATGGCCGACTCATTGGAGACGCGCACACACAATTTCAAACGCGCCTCGACCAGCTGAGCCTCGCACCTTCGCAGCAGGGCCCGGCCGATGCCGTTGCGCTGATATTCCGGCAGGACGCCCAGTGTGGCGATCCAGGCCGTGTTCTCAGAGGGGCGCGGATTTCCAGCGATGAACCCGATCATCTGGCTGTCCGGCAACACGGCCTTCAGCCGAACCACATCCGGCCAGGTCAGCACGGCAATCAGGTCGAGCAACGGCCAGGCATCCTTCGGGAAGCAGGCCTGCTCCACGCGGCGGAGGCTGCCGAGGTCACGCAAGGAGGCTGGCAGGATGGAATAATTCATTTTTAGATAAGCCTCCCGCGAAGGGAATTCGCGGGAGGCTTCCAGTGACCGTGATGAGATGAACCCGAATCCGGGTCTATTCCTTCCCTTTGATGAAATTCTGGATCATGCTGGTGAATTCCATCGGGAAGATGAATTTCGTGGATGCGCCTGTGCCCAGGGACTTGAGCGTTTCGAAGTACTGCAACGTCATGGTCTTCTGGTCGATGGTCTTGGCAGCCGCGAAGATCTTCTCCAGAGCCACGGAGAAACCTTCCGCTTTCAAGACCTGGGCCTGCTTCTGGCCCTCGGCTTCCAGGATGGCAGACTGCTTGGACCCCTCGGCCTGCAGGATGGCGGCTTGTTTGTTGCCTTCGGCCACGTTGATGGCGGCCTCGCGGGTGCCCATGGATTCAGTGACCACGGCACGGCGGATGCGCTCCGCGGACATCTGCTTGTTCATGGCGTCCTGAACATCCTTGGGCGGGATGATCTCGCGGATTTCAACGTTGGTCACTTTGACACCCCAGCGCTCGGTCACTTCGTCGAGCTTGGTGCGCAGGGTTTCATTGATGTGCTCCCGCTGTGAAAGGACCTCGTCGAGCGGGATACCGCCGATCACGGAACGCAGGGTGGTGGTTGCCATCCCGGCGGCGGAAAGTTCAAAGTTGCCCACTCCCACCACGCTCAGGGTCGGATCCATGACCTTGTAGTACCACAGGAAGTCGATCGAGATGGGGGCATTATCCTTGGTGATGGACACCTGGTGCGGGACTTCCCGTACCTGTTCGCGCAGGTCGACTTTGACGGCGCGATCGATCACCGGGATGAGCAGGACCAGTCCTGGTCCCTTGGTGCCGATGCAGCGTCCCAGCCGGAATACGACCAGGCGCTGGTATTCGTTGACAATCCGAATGGCGCTGGCCAGGAAGATCACCACAACCGCCACGACGAAGACGACGATACATAGGAACGTCGATGTCACTCCACTCATAGGTTCCTCCTAACTGGATTATGGACGGATCATTTTTTGGACTGGTCATCGCGGGTGACGACCAGGGTAAATCCCTCGCGGCTGACCACCCGCACCCAATTACCTGCCGTGATAGGTTTTTCGCTCCGGGCGCTCCACAGCTCTCCGGCGACCTGGACGACTCCTTCCTGCTGGACCTGGGTCTTGGCCTGGCCGGTCCTTCCGATCAATGTCCCCAGGTCCTGAAGTGGGGGGGCACGATGAGCCAGGAGCACCCTGCCGGTGACGAACCAAACAAGACCGGCCGCCAGAACCGAAACCACGATGGCCAGGAACGGGTTGACTGCTGGGATCAGGCCGGTCGATGGGAACAGATACACTGAGCCGATAACGAAGCCCAGCAGGCTTAACCCCAGGAAGATCTGCCGCTTGGGAGTGCGGATGGCGTAGACGAATGGGGCCAGGCTGAGTATGAGCACGACCAGGGCCCACAGGTTGAAACCGAGGCGGTAGATTTCATACCCGGCGCCCGCGAGCAGGAGCAGTGCGCCCCCTTCCAGAAGGTGGGTGCCCGGTGTCAGAATCGCCATCATCAGGGTGATGGTTCCAAGTACCAGTAAAAAGTAAGCAAAGTTGGGGTTAAGCAGGAGTTCCATGGCTGTTCCTTTCCGGAAGCGCCCAAGTGATTATACATCCAATTGGTGCACGAATCTTCCCTACTAATATACGAGGCCCAGGCGGGTACGGTTTTACGGGGCAGAGGTTTTAGGTTAGAATTCAACCCGTGCATCCAATTGCGATCCTGCGTTCTTCGACCAGGGAGACATCGTGAAAATTAATAAGATTTGTGTCCTCGGCCTCGGGTACATCGGCCTGCCAACCGCCAGCACCTTCGCCACCCATGGAATTTCGGTCGTCGGCGTGGACGTCAATCCGCACGTCCTCTCCACCCTGCGGGAAGGCCGGATCCATATCCACGAGCCGGGTCTCCGTGAGACGGTTGAAGCTGCTTTGCGGAATGGCAAGCTGCATGTCAGCGAGACGCCTGAAGAAGCGGATGCCTTCATTATTGCAGTTCCAACTCCTTTTTATGAAGACCGCACTGGAGAATACAACGGCCAGAAGTACAAGCTGGCTGATATGCGCGCCGTGACGTCGGCCGCCGAGGCCATCGTCCCTTACCTGCGCAAGGGAAATCTGGTGGTGCTCGAGTCCACCTCGCCGCCCCGGACGACCGTCGACCTGCTGGCCCCCATCCTGGAAAAGTCCGCCCTGAAGGCCGGAAAGGACTTCCTGCTGGCCTATTCGCCGGAGAGGGTCCTGCCCGGGCAGATCCTGCGCGAGCTGGTTGAGAACGCCCGGGTCATTGGCGGGGTGACCCCTGAATCTTCAGCAGCCGGCCGGGACCTCTACGCCGCTTTCGTCCAGGGTGAGATCGTCCAGACCGACGCCACCACGGCCGAGATGGTCAAGCTGATGGAGAACACGTACCGGGATGTCAACATTGCCATCGCCAATGAGTTTTCCAGGCTGGCCGGGCATTTCCGGGTCGACGTCTGGGAGGCGATCCGGATCGCCAATCTGCACCCGCGGGTCAAGATCCTCAACCCCGGACCAGGGGTCGGAGGGCACTGCATCAGCGTGGATCCCTGGTTCCTGGTCGAGGCCGCGCCTGAGCTCACCCGTCTTATCTACGCGGCGCGGCGGGTAAACGATGACCAGCCGCACGTTGTGTTCAGTTTGTCCCGAACCGCCCTCGGCTCCTTGCGGGGCAGGCGTATCGCCGCCCTGGGCCTCTCGTACAAACCCGAGGTGGACGACCTGCGCGAGAGCCCGGCCGTGGAAGTCGTGCGATTGCTCCAGAACGAGGGTGCAATCGTGAAGGCGGTTGAGCCGTTCAAACCGGAGCCGAATCTGGAAGGGATCACCGCGGTCCCCACCCTCGAGAGCGCCGTTGAAGATGCCGAAGCGGTGTGCCTGCTGGTCAATCATCGGTCGTTCGTGGAACTGAAACCGGACCGCCTTGCCCGCCTGACGCCAGCCCGGATCCTCATCGACTGCGTGAACGGCTGGCCCGGGGAGGCTTGGTCGCAGGCTGGATTCAAGGTTTTCCGCTTGGGTGTAAGCTGAGCGGGGGAGTCTGCCGCGGAGTGGGTTAGGTCTGGGATGAGGTCCTTGCGGATTCTTTCTGTGTTTGGCACCCGTCCGGAAGCTGTAAAAATGGCTCCCGTAATCATGGCCCTTGCGCACACACCGGGGGTCGAATCACGGGTTTGCACCACTGCCCAGCACCGGGAGATGCTCGATCAAGTGCTCGACCTTTTTGCCATCCGGCCGGATGTCGATCTGGACCTGATGCGCGAGGACCAATCCCTGGCCGAGCTGGGTGCGGCCATTTTTAGGGACCTGGATCCGGTGCTGGAGCAGGTGAAACCGGATTGGGTCCTGCTGCAGGGGGATACGACCACGGTGGCGGTGACTGCCTTGCTGGCCTATTACCGCCGCCTCCGTATTGGACATGTCGAAGCCGGTTTGCGCACCCATGACAAGTGGCAGCCGTTCCCGGAGGAGATCAACCGCCGGGTGGCGGGGATCAGCGCCGACCTGCATTTCGCCCCCACGGAATGGGCGCGTCAGAATCTCCTGCACGAGGGCGTTCCGGACGCCTCGATCACCATTACCGGCAATCCGGTGATTGATGCCCTCCAGATCGTGGCGGACCGGCCTGAACCGGAGGAGGTGCTCCAGCTGCTGCGGCAGTTGCGGATCGCCGCGGGGGGCAAACGGTTGGTCCTGGTCACCGCCCACCGCCGCGAGAATTTTGGGGAGCCGCTGGAGAGGATCTGTATTGCGCTGAAGGAGCTTGCCGGGCGCGGGGACGTGGAAATCGTTTATCCGGTGCATCTGAATCCGAATGTGCAGGGGCCGGTCCACCGTTTGCTCAAAGGGCAGCCCCATATTTCTCTCCTGCCGCCCCTGAATTACCTGCCGCTGGTCCACTTGATGAAGCATGCGACCATGGTATTGACGGATTCGGGTGGAATCCAGGAAGAAGCCCCTGCCCTGGGGGTGCCGGTGCTGGTGCTGCGGCAGGTCACCGAGCGCCCCGAGGGGGTGGAGGCGGGGGTATTGAAGCTGGTGGGGACCGATCCCCGGCGGATCGTCCAGGAAGCCAGCCTGCTGCTCGATGATCCCGGGGCGTATGCGCTCATGGCTCGGGCGGTCAATCCCTTTGGGGACGGAAAAGCCGCCGCCCGCATCGTGCAGGCCTTGCTGGATTTCCCACGCTGAGCCAGGGTGCGCCTGGTTTCGACCCGGCCGGGGGTGAGAAAGTAAGGATATCGTAATTTTCCATCTTGGCAAGGTTATAATTATTTTTATCAAGGAAGGGTGAGTCAAATGCTCGCCTTGGGAGCCCCATGAACACGGTTAAACCTTCAGGACGCCAGATCCGCCTGACCAGTCTCTCCAAATGTGCGGGTTGAGCATCGAAATTGAATGCGGAGACGCTGGCGCAGGTCCTGCGCCCTCTACAACACATTTTTGACCCGCACGCGTATCCGGATCTCCTGGTTGGCCTCGGTGACCCGGACGATGCCGCGGTTTGGAAGCTGGAGGACGGCCGCGCCTTGGTCATGACCACGGATTTCTTTACGCCGGTCGTCGACGACCCCTACGACTACGGCAGCATTGCCGCGGCCAACAGCCTCTCGGATGTGTATGCCATGGGGGGGTCGCCGTTCCTCGCCTTGAATGTGGCCGCTCTTTCCGAAGAGCTGGGGCCGGAGGTCAATGCCGAGATCCTGCGCGGGGGCGCTGAAAAGGCCCGTGAAGCCGGCGTGGTCATTGCCGGCGGTCACACGGTCAAGGACGAGGAACCGAAGTACGGTCTGGTGGTCGTCGGTTTTGTCGACCCGCAAAAGATGTTGACCAAAGGGGGGGTACGCCCGGGGGATGCGCTCATCCTGACCAAGCCGCTCGGCTTTGGGGTGACGACCACAGCCTTGAAACAGGAGAAGGCTGCTTCAGAGGATGTGGCCGAGGTGGTTCGATGGATGAAGCAGCTGAATCAGGGGGCCGGCTCCCTGGCCGTCCGGCAAGGTCTGCGGGGCGGCACGGATGTGACCGGTTTTGGTTTGCTGGGTCATGGGATGGAAATGGCCCAGGCCTCCGGTGTCGGTTTGCGTTTCTCCAGCGGGAAGATTCCTTTCGTCTCCTGCGCCCGCAAGTATGCGGAACTGGGAACGTTTCCGGGCGGGGCTTACGATAACCGCCGGTACTTTGAACGGCAGATCCGCTTTGCCGCGAAGATTTCTGAAGAGATGCGCATGCTGTTCTTCGACCCTCAAACCAGCGGTGGATTACTGCTGGCCGTCCCCCCGGCGGGATTGGATCCATTCGTGAAACGGGCCGAAGAAATCCAGCAGGACATCTGGGTCATCGGAGAGGCGGTCGAGGGAGAAGGGATCGAGGTCCTTTAAACACGGAGAAACCTGGTGATTTTGGTAAAATAGAAAGGAATGCGTCTGCTTCTTAAACGGTCGGTTTTATGAACATCAGTTTTCAAATCCTGGTGATCTTCCTGCTCATCCTGCTGAACGGCCTATTTGCGATGTCGGAGACGGCTGTCTTTGCTTCGCGCCGGGCCCGTCTTAAGCATCTGGCCAATGAGGGCGATGCGAAAGCCCGCAAGGCGTTGGGTCTGGCTGAGAACCCGAACCGCTTCCTTCCCACTGTCCAGCTCGGGATCACCCTGATCGGGGTCCTGGCCGGGGCATTTGGCGGTGCCCTCATCGCGGGCGCCATGGCCGCCCAAATGGGAAAAGTTCCATTTCTGGCTCCCTATGCCCACCCGATTAGCCTGGCGGTGGTTGTCGTTTTGATCACCTATTTTTCCATGCTGATCGGCGAGTTGGTCCCAAAGCGCGTGGCGCTGCAGAATCCGGAACGGATCGCCTCCGGGATCGCCGGCCTGATGTCATTCATCTCCAGGGCGCTGACCCCGATCGTCTGGTTGCTGGGAAAATCCACGGATCTCGTCCTGCGCTTTTTAAGGATTAAACCGAACAAGGAGCCGCCGGTCACGGAAGAGGAGCTCCAGGTTCTTCTCGAGCAGGGGACCCAGGCGGGTGTTTTTGAAGAGGCCGAACAGGATATGGTGGAGGGGGTATTTTCACTCGGCGACCGGCGGGTCAATGCCCTCATGACCCCTCGCAATGAAATTGTCTGGCTGGATGTGAACGATTCCGCCGCGGAAATCCGTCGGAAGATCGCCGACAGCCCATATTCCCGCTATCCGGTCTGTGTGGACAGCCTGGACCACATCCTGGGTGTCGTGAAGGTCAAGGATGTTCTGCTGGCGGACGTGCAGGACGGCAAGCAATTGAAGCAACTCGTTCGGCCGGCCCTCTTCATCCCCGAGACCGCCTTTGGTTCACGAGCCCTGGAAATGTTTAAGGGCGGCAAGGCCGAGATCGTCCTCATCGTGGATGAATTTGGCGTGGTGCAGGGCCTGCTGACCCTCTCGGATATCATGGAAGAGATCGTTGGGGATCTGGAGGTGGGTGAACCGCAGGCCACGCAGCGGCAGGACGGTTCCTGGCTTCTGGATGGCATGCTTCCGGTGGACGAGTTTAAAGACATCTTCAAGATCGAGCAACTGCCCGACGAAGAGGAATATGAGACCCTGGGGGGATTCGTGATGATGTATCTCGGACGCATTCCTCTGACCGACGAACAGTTTGAATGGAAGGGTCTGCGTTTTGAGATTGAAGACATGGATGATAAGCGTGTGGATAAGATCCTGGTGACGACCCTGCCGATTCAGCCGACTGCTCCCCAAACCCGAATCCAAACCTGACCATGCCTGTTCCCAATTTTTCCGGACGCCGATCGCCGGTCATGGGGCGAGGCGGCATGGTGGCATCGTCACAGCCGCTCGCTACCGCCGCCGGGCTGGAAATGCTGAGGCGCGGCGGGAACGCCGCGGACGCCGCCGTCGCGACGGCGGCGGCGTTGAACGTCACGGAGCCGACCTCGACCGGCATCGGTGGCGATATGTTCGCCTTGTTTTTCGAGGCTCGCCGCGGCCGGATCACGGCCCTGAACGGATCCGGGCGAGCTCCGGCTGCTTTGACGTTGGACCGCCTGCGCCAGGAGGGAATCAAGGATTTGCCGGCCGACCACCCCTACACCGTGACCGTTCCCGGCGCGTGTGCCGGTTGGTGCGATCTGCTCACCCGTCACGGCACCCTTCCTTTGGCGGAAGTGCTCGCCCCCGCCATCCAACTGGCGGAGGAAGGTTTTCCGGTGGCGCCCGTGACGGCTTATTTCTGGCAGCGAGGCGCCCAAGGGCTATTAAGTTCCTCGCTGAACGGCCGGGAGCTTACCATCGACGGCCGCGGTCCGGAACCCGGGGAGATCTTCCGCAACCCCAATCTGGCAAGGACCTTTCGGAAAGTGGCGGAAGGAGGGCAGCAGGCCTTTTATCAGGGGGAAATCGCCGAGGCGATAGCTGCGACGCTCCGGCAGGCCGGGGGCTGCCTGACGGTGGATGACCTCGCCGGTCACACCTCGACCTGGGACACCCCCATCCGTACCACCTTTGGGGGTCTGCATCTCTGGGAATGTCCGCCGAACGGGCAGGGGATCACGGCCTTGATCGCGCTGAACCTGCTTGAGGGGTTTGACGTGCTGGCCATGGACCCCCTGTCTGCCGAGCGCGTCCATCTGGAGATCGAGGCCCTCCGTCTGGCTTTTGCGGATACGCGCTGGTACGTGGCGGATCCGCGCCTCCATCCCGTTCCGGTGGAGGAATTGCTTTCGAAAGATTACGCCGCACGGCGATCCCGGCTGATCGACCCAACCCGGGCAACCCTCGATCACGAGCGCGGCACACCCCTTGCCGGTACGGATACGGTTTATTTTTGCACGGCGGACCGCTTCGGGAATGGCTGCTCGTTCATCAACAGCAACTACATGGGCTTTGGAACCGGGATCGTGCCCTCCGGGTGTGGCTTCTCGCTTCAAAACCGCGGTCATAATTTTAGCCTGGATCCGGAACACCCCAACGCTCTGGAACCGAAAAAGCGTCCGTATCATACGATTATTCCCGCCTTGATCACGCGTGAATCCGACAACAGCCTGTTCGCCACCTTCGGGGTGATGGGCGGGTTCATGCAACCTCAGGGACATGTACAGGTTTTCCTGGCGCTGGCGCAGGGATTGGACCCTCAGACGGCATTGGACCTGCCGCGCTTCTGTATCCTGGAGGGGAGCTCGAGCGGGGAGGTGGGCCTGGAGGAGGGGATTCCGCCGGCAGTCATCGCCGGTCTGAGTTCGCGAGGGCATCCGGTCAGGGAGGTGACTGGCTGGGATCGGGCCCTGTTTGGACGCGGACAGGTCATCCTGCACGATCGGGGGACCGGCGTCCTGGTTGGAGGTTCCGATGGAAGAGCCGATGGCTGTGCGATGTCCCTGCTCTGACCTCAAGGATTCTTACGGTTCCGCCGGTCCTGGTGAGGGCACCTCGCCGAGAGGGGATGGGCAGAAAGGGTTTACCCAGGCCAGTCCTCCGGCAGAGATTTGCCTAACGAACCATATTGGGAGAAGCCTTTGAAGGAATCTGTCCCTGAGCTTATTCTGGTGACCGGCGCGACCGGGTATGTAGGAGGGCGGTTAGTCCCCGGTCTGCTTTCCAGAGGCTACCGCGTGCGCTGTCTGGTTCGGGATGAAGAGCGTTTGACCGGGCATCCCTGGCTGAACCAGGTGGAGGTGATCCAGGGCAACGCTCATGACCGCGCGTCGCTGACCGCGGCCATGCAGGGTGCTGCGAGTGCGTATTACCTGATCCATGGCATCCAGGGCGGCAGGATGGATGCCAGGCGCGATCTGGAAGCTGCAAGTAATTTCGCCGCTGCGGCAGAAGAAACTGGTTTGCGGCGCGTCCTTTACCTGGGCGAGCTGGTGGATCCATCGGCCGCACTTTCACCCTATCTGCGCTCCCGCCATGAAACCGGATACACCCTGCGCCAGGGCGGTGTCCCGGTCACTGAATTTCGGGCTGGCATGATTGTTGGCGCGGGCAGTGTCCTGTTCGAGATGATCCGCTATCTGACCGAGCGCGAACCGGTTTTGATCTGTCCAGGCTGGTTCTTTACGCTGGCCCAGCCGATTGCCATCCGCGACGTGGTGGATTATCTGATGACGGCCCTGGAAATTCCAGATAGCGTGGGGAAATTGATCGAGATCGGCGGAGCGACCCGGTTGCGTTATGCAGATATGCTGCTCGGCTATGCCGCCGAGCGCGGTCTCAAGCGCTGGCTCATTCCCACCCCGGTCTATGCGCCGCGCCTTTCGGCTTACTGGGTGCACATGGTCACGCCGGTGCATTGGCGGGCCGTCCTGCCGTTGATCGAAGGCCTGCGCGCACCCAGCGTGATTCACGATGAGCTGGCCCGCAAGCTCTTTCCCCGGATTCAGCCGCTGGATTACCAGAATGCCGTCCGCTTGGCCCTCGGACAGGTCCAGAGCGATACCGTGGAGACCTCCTGGTCGGACGCCCTGGTGAACAGCGCCGGGGATCTCCAGCCATTTAAGCTTGTGGAGCAAGAGGGGATGATGATCGAGCGCCGCCAGCTGGTGGTGGACCTGCCCAGGGAGGCGGTCTTCCGGTCTTATACCGGGCTGGGAGGGGATCGGGGCTGGCTTTTCCTCAACTGGACCTGGATCTTCCGCGGTTGGGTTGACAAGCTGATCGGCGGCGTCGGATTGCGGCGCGGACGGCGGCATCCGGACGAGCTGCGGGTAGGGGAATCGCTTGACTTTTGGCGTGTGGAGGCGATCCAAACCGATCAGCTGCTGCGCTTGCGGGCCGAGATGAGGGTGCCAGGGAAGGCCTGGATCCAGTTCCAGTCCACCCCGCTGGAAGGCGGCAAAACCCTCCTGGCCCAGACCGCTTACTTTGCCCCCAGAGGCCTTGCCGGCCTGATTTATTGGTACAGCCTTTATCCAATCCACACCTTTCTTTTCAGCGGCCTGATCCGCAAAATTGCGGAGCGAGCGGGAACCCTGGCCGTTTCCTGAGCCTGGCATCGGCCTGCGTTGCAGAGGATCGAGGTCCATTGAAGAACAGAATGATCCTGGTGACCGGCGCGAGCGGTTACATAGGCGGGGGGCTCATCCCCCGCCTGCTCGAGAAGGGTTACCGGGTCCGTTGCGTGGCGCGTGAGCCGGAGCGTCTTCAGGCCTATGCCTGGTCTTCGCAGGTGGAGATCCGCCAGGCGGACGTCGTGGCCGGGCAATCTCTGGGAGAGGTAATGGAAGGTGTCTCCGCGGCCTACTACCTGATCCACTCCATGGCGAGCGGCCGGCGCTATCATGAGCGGGATCTGGCGGCAGCCCGCAACTTTGCAGCCGCCGCCCGGCTGGCCGGGGTGGACCATATCATCTATCTGGGGGGTCTGGCCGATCCCTCAGCCAGGATCGGCCATCACATGCGATCCCGCATTCAGACGGGGGAAGTGCTCCGCCAGGAGGGCGTGCCGGTGACCGAGTTCCGCGCCGGCGTGATCGTCGGCCCGGGCAGCATCTCATTCGAAATGATCCGTTACTTGGCCGAGCAACTGCCCATCCTGGTCGGCCCGCGCTGGCTCCATCACCGCGTTCAACCGGTCGCCATTCAGGACGTGCTGGCCTACCTTCTGACCGCCCTGGAAACTCCTGCCTGCCGCGGCCTGATCGTAGAGATTGGCGGGCCGGACGTGATGACCTACGCCGAAGCGATGCTGATTTATGCCCAGATGCGCGGCCTCAAGCGCAGTTTGCTGACTTTCCCGGGAATACCCCTGGCCCTGATGGCGTATGGCGTCGACCGGATGACCCCGGTTCCCGCCAGCATCGCCAATCCATTGATCGACGGAATGCGCAGCGACAGTATTGTCCAGGACGAGACCGCCGGACAAATGTTTCCCACCATTCGACCTCTGGGCTATGAGAAGGCGATCTCGGCCGCCTTGGCCCGACTTTCACCCGAAGAAATACACTCCCCCTTTTCGTCAGGGCAAAACCGCAATAGAATCATCAAGCAGATGGGTTTCCTGATCGATGATCGCCAGGTCCGTATGGCGGTCGAACCGGAGGCCGTGTTTGGCGTGTTGATGCATCTGGGAGGAGAACAGGGCTGGTTGTTCATGAACTGGCTTTGGCGGTTCCGCGGTCGGCTCGACCGTTGGTGGGGTGGGCCGGGGATGCGCGGGCGAAAAACAGGGAGGCAGCTTGAGGTCGGCGATATCGTGGATTTTTATCGTGTGGAAGCGCTGGAACCCGGCCGATTGTTGCGCCTGCGGGCTGAAATGAAGTCGCCCGGTGAAGGATGGATGGAGTGGACTGTCCAGGCGCAGGGTTCCCGGGGAGTGGCGTTGATGCAGAAGGCTTACTTTGCCCCCAGAGGTGTGCCGGGTTTCCTTTACTGGTATTTGCTCTATCCGGTCCATGCCCTGGTATTTGCGGGTCTGGTTCGAGGTATCGCCCATCGATCCATTCGTGGGGCCACTGAATAGACCCGTCGGAAAGGAGAGGAATCGATGAACATCAACTTTGGTATGTGGAGAACTGCCCTGTCGACCCTGGTCAAAATGGACAAGAAAGAGGAGTGGGACCGGCTGGACGTCGTATCCAAGTGGTTGATCGCGACGCGCTCGGCGGTGACGATCGTCACGCTTTATTCCTGTGCGATCGCCGGCCTGCTGGCCATACGTTTCGGCCAGTTTGCCTTTCTGCCCTGGCTGATCGTGACCCTGGGGCTCTTCCTCGCTCACGGCACCAACAATTTGCTGAACGATTACACAGACTTCAGTCGCGGCGTGGATAAAGATTATTATTTCCGGACCCAGTATGGGGTGCACCCGCTGGTCCAGGAATTCTGGTCCAAACGCCAGCAGCTGCGGTGGTTCGCCGTGAGCGGTATCCTGGCGGTCCTGACCGGCGTCTTCGCCCTGATCTACACCGGCTTCTCGCCTGCGGTCATCGGATTGTTTGCGTTTGGTGCGCTGGTGCTGTTGTTCTATACCTGGCCGTTGAAATACCTGGCTCTGGGAGAGGTGCTGATCTTCCTGATCTGGGGTCCGGTCATGGTTGCTGCGGTCTTCATGGTTCTGGCCCATGGCTGGAATGGAAACGTCTGGAACATCGCCCTGGCCGGGATCCCCTTCGGTTTAAGTGTGGTCAGCATCAACATCGGAAAGCACATCGATAAATCCTCCGAAGATCAGAAGAAGCATGTGGGCACCCTGCCGGTCAGGATCGGCGAAAAGGCCAGCCGCTACCTGAACATGGCGGTCTTTGTGCTGATGTACGCCATCATCCTGTACCTGATCTTCGTGCCGCGTTTCTTTACGCCGGTGCTGCTGATTGTATTCCTGGCCGGGAAGCGCGCCCTGCTCAATGTTGGCGCTTTGACCAAACCCCGACCGATTGAACCCCCCAAGGAGTGGACGGGCTGGCCGACCTGGTTCTCGGGATTCGCCTTCTATCACAACCGCCTGTTCAGCAATCTGCTCCTGCTGGGGTTGGTTGCGGACACGCTGCTGCGCATTTTTGCCAGCGGATTCTGGCCGATGAGGTAATCCCAGTCCGCCGTCTTCCCCTTTTGAAAAATCCCGTCCAGATCTGCCGCGTGATCGGCTGCAGCGCAAGATTCCTGCATTCAGGCATGCAGAAATATCGCACCTGGGAACCAGGAAGCTCCCCACGATACTGGCGGAGCAGCTCACTTGTTCAGGTTGATCACAAAGGCGATCACATCGGCGATCTGCTGCTGGGTCAGGAGGGTCTGGTCTCCCCAGGCCGGCATGAAGAAGACGGGATTGGGCCCGTCCGGCTTCGAGCCGTGCTGGAGAAACAGGTCGATGTTGTTGGCGAAGATGCTGGGATCCGCATTGACCAGGCCGGGATCGATGGGGTTCAACGGCGGAACACTGCCGTCCGTCGACCCGGGATTGGGTACCCCGCCCACGCCCCGATCCCCGTGGCAGATGGTGCAGTTGAGTTGGAAGATCTCGGCACCGGCAGTCACGTCCCCTTGCAGGCTGACCGCCGTCCCGGGAGCGCCCGGGTTGGATGGAAGAGGTACTTCGGCGGTCGCGGCGATCGCCGGCGTAGGTGTGGGGATCAAAGCAGAGACCTGGACCCCGTTCAGGCCGGTGACATAAGCGATCACATTGGCGATCTGCTGCTGGGTCAGGAGGGTCTGGTCTCCCCAGGCCGGCATGGAAAAGATGGGGTTCGTTCCGGCGGGCAGTGAACCGTGCTCGATATACAGGTCGATGTTCCTGGCAAAGGTCTTAAAGTCCGCGTTGGCCAGGGCGGGATCGATCGGGTTCAAGGAAGGCACGCTGCCATCCGTCGACCCGGGGTTGGGCACCCCGCCCACGCCACGGTCCCCGTGACAGATGGCGCAGTTCAGTTGGAAGATCTGGCCACCGGCGGTCGCGTCGCCCTTTAGATTGATCGCCATCCCGGGGTTGCCCTGGTTGGACGGGAGAGGCGCTCCGGCGGCTGGAGTGGTCGCGGGCGTGGGCGTCATGCTCGAGGCCGAGACCTGAACCCCGTTCAATCCGGTGACAAAAGCGATCACGTTGGCGATCTGCTGCTGGTTCAGGAGAGTTTGATCTCCCCAGGCCGGCATGGATAGGGATGGATTGGTCCCGTCCGGCCGCGAGCCGTGCTGGATGAAGAGGTCGATATTCCTGGCGAAGGTATTGAAGTCCGCATTGACCAGGCCTGGATCGATCGGGTTTAAAGGCGGTACGGTACCATCCGTCGATCCGGGATTGGGCACCCCGCCCTTGCCCTGGTCCGCATGGCAGATGGCGCAGTTGAATTGATAAACCTGGGCTCCGGCGGTCGGGTCGCCTTTCAGATTGACCGCGGAGCCTGGGCCGCCCGGGTTGGACGGGGCAGGCACTTCAGCGGTCGGGGGCGGAGTAGCGGAGATGGCTGTAGGGGAAGTTCCCGCGACCGGCGTGCCCCCGCCCGGGCTCCCGGCCTGGATGACCGGTCCCTGGTCCGGCACGGCTCCCGCCGGACGGCCGAAGGGCATCTGCTTGAGGATAAAGAGCATCTGGTTCAGTTTGGATTGGTCCCAATTTCCCCCACCCAGGATATCGGTGCCTTTGGCGCTGGAGGAGGCGCGGTGAGACCCTGCCACGATCCCGGCATAGGTGCTCAGGTCCATCTGAGCGTACGCCGGGTTAAGGCTGGAGTTGTGGCACGTGATACAGGCCGGGGCACCCGAATACCACAGGTTGGACTCGTTAAAGATTGGTTGCAGGTCGGTAAAGGCGGCCGTGCAGGAGGTGTTCTTGGTGTCGGTGAAATTGAAGGCCTGTGTTTCCGGGTAGCCGGCATTGACCCAGGCCGAGAGAATCGTCTCGGCGCTGACGCTGCACTTCGCCGGCCCGGAAGCAGAGGAGCTGCCCGGGACCGAGGCGGGCAGGGTGGCCGGGAAGAGGGAGGGGATAGGGGTATGAATGATCTGGGCGAGGCTCGCGGATGAACAGTTCGCGTTGGCACCGCAATTGAAGAAATACAATGAGGAAATAAAGACAATCGCCAGCACCGGCAGGCTGAAGGCAAGCAGGATCATAAAGGTTCGGAAATCACGTTTCATGGATTACCCTCCATACACGGACCGGCGGATGGCGGCCGGGCCTGGATCAGGGTCTGTTCTGCCGACGGTTCGATCCAGAGTCCTTCACAGACCACACCGAAATGCCGGAACAGGGGTGGTCTTTTACTTGAGCGTCCGCACATAGTTGACCACATCCCAGCGTTCCCGCACCAGCAGGTTCTCGTTCAAGGCCGGCATCTTACCTGGGACGCCTCCCGAGATTACCAGGAATATGGCGCCGTCACCGAGCGCCTGGACGGCAGGCGAGGTCAAATCCGCGGGTTTGTTCTTCAAATAGCTCGCCACCGGTCCATTGCCTCTGCCCTGGGAGCCATGACACAGGGTACAGTTGATGTTGAAGAGCTCTTCACCCCGCGCCACCGAAACAGGATCGGCTTTTACCGGGTTCGTGGGTGCCCCGGTGCCGGGAATAAAGGCGGCCCCCTCTACCGGGATGGAATCCGTCGGGACGGGCAGGGGGTCGTCCATGGGCCGGAAGGCCGGCTGGATCTTCATGAAGCTGTTCCAATCGATGCTGACGACGTTGAAAGAGAACACCATGATCACAGCCGAGACGAAAACCACCACCCCCAGCAGGATGCCGAGGCGCTTGAGCTTGAGGGAGTTCATAAGGGTTTCGCCTCCGCCAAATCAACCGATTTGGCACCCGAATCGGTCATGGCCTGGAAGAATTTCGGTTGTTCTTCCGGCGGGCAGGTGAACTGTACCGCGATCTTGCCGTCGCTGACCGCGGGGACATAATTCAGCGGACCGTAGGCAGGGAGATAACTTTCAAAAAAGACACCCAGGAAGACAAAGACCAGCATGACCAGGAGAGTCATGACGGTGGTTACGATGATACCGGGGGGAATGGGCAGGAAAGGCTGCCCTCCAACAGAAACTGGAAACAGAATTTGCGTACCAAAGGTCAAGAACAGACCGAGCAGGAAGCCAGCAATGGCCCCCGCCAGGGCCAGGATCGGGATCTTGGTGTGCTGTTTGGGACGACCGAGCACCCGCTCCATCAGCGGGACACCGGAGAGGATAAAAATCTGGTCATCCTGCAGCCCCAATTGATGCAGCCGGTCGATCCCCGCGGCCGCAGGTTCAACATCTTCAAAGAGAGCGAGAAGGGTGATCGTTTCTGCCATGATCCGCTCCTTTCCGTCCTACTCGATTTCCGTGGTCGAGATCACCGTGGCTTTGCCGACCTTGCGCAGGGAGTGGGCCATCTGCCCTTCCTGCACCTCCCAGACCGGGATCAGGGGGATCAAGCGTGAAGCGATCATGTAGAGCAGGAAGAACAAAGCAAATGTGCCAATGGTTAACGGGATCTCGATCTTCGGGACGTAGATTCTCCAGGTGAAGGGCATATGGTTGATGGTCAGGGAGAGTGGGATGATCATGAAGCGTTCGAACCACATGCCGACATTGATCAGCATGCCGATCACGAACATCGCTCCTGGCGTCCGGCGCACTTTTTTGTTCCAAAGGGTCAGCCAGGGCACGAGGGCATTGCAGATCAGCACGGTGAAGAAGACCCAGAAAACCGGGCCCTGCTCCAGGAATTTTTGCAGGATCTTCGAGACGGTATCACCTCCATACCAGCTGACCATGTAATCGTTGAAGAAGAAGTAAGCCCAAAGGATGGAGATCACCAGCATGAGCTTGCCAAGGGCGTCAAAGTGTTCCAGGCGGATGAAGTATTTCATGTTCTTCATGGTCTTCCGGATGATATAAAGCACCATCACCACGGCGGCGACGCCGCAGTGAACCGCCCCGACGACGAAATAAGGGCCGAAGATCGACGAGGTCCATCCTGGGCGGGAGGTGGCCATGGCGAAATCCCACGAGACGATCGTGCTCACGATGAACATGATCGGCAGGACCGTAAAGGCAAAAATGTTCATGGCCGCTTTCAGGTGGGTCCATTCGGCTTCGGTCCCGCGGAAGCCCACGGCGAGAATACGGTAAAAGATCTTGCGCCAACCGGTCGAGCGGTCACGCGCCATGGCGAGGTCCGGGATGAGCGGCAGGATCAGATACAAGGTGCTGGCAACCAGGTACGTGCTGATGGCCAGGAAGTCCCATGACAGCGGGGAATGGAAGTTCGGCCACAGGCCGCGTTCATTCGGATAGGGGATCAGCCAGTATGCCAGCCAGACGCGGCCCAGGTGCATGAAGACGCTCAGTCCCACATTGATCAGCGCGAAAGCTGTCATCAACTCCGCGGCGCGGGTGAAGGGACGGCGGAACTCGACCTTCAAGACGCGCAGCAAGGCGGAGACGAAGGTCCCGGCATGAGCGATGCCGATCCAGTAGACCGTGTTGACCAGGAACAATTCCCAGTACGATGGACGATTGGCTCCCGACACCCCCAGGCCTTCGGCGATCAGGTAGCCCCAGGCTACGAAGAGGCAAATCGCGACCACAAGCCCCAAAATGAGGGTCAAGCCCCAAAACCCCCGGCTGGTCGTTTGCATCGACTCCATGACCATGGCGTTCATCTCGCCGCGTGGACGAGGATCCAGCATGAGGTGTTCGCCTGGATCTTCCCTTTCAGAGGGTTCGGCGTCGGTAAGTGGTAAAGACTTAGCCGTTACTGCCATGGCTTGAGCCTCCCTTTAGATAGGTGACCCTCGGCAGGGTATCGAGGTCTTCCAGCATCTTATAACCGCGCTGGCTCGCCGCCAGCTGGGCGACGTGGCTTTCGGGGTCATCCAGGCGGCCAAAGACAATGGCATTCGCCGGGCAGGCCTGCGCGCAGGCCGGAACGACCTCACCGTCCATCACTGCCCGCCCTTCCGCATTCGCCTGTTCCTCACCCCGGCGAATGCGCTGGATGCAGAAGGTGCATTTCTCCATGATCCCACGACGGCGGACGGTGACATCCGGGTTGAGCTGGTTGTTCAAAGGTTCCGGCCGCGGATAGTCGCGCCAGTTGAATTCCCGCACTTGGTACGGGCAGTTGTTGGCGCAGTAGCGCGTGCCTACGCAGCGGTTGTACACCTGCACGTTAAGCTGCTCTGCGTCGGAGTGCACGGAAGCAAAAACCGGGCAGACCGGCTCGCAGGGAGCCTTCCCGCATTGCTGGCAGAGCATGGGCTGGAAATTGGTCGAAACCCCAGGGAACGCGCCGGTCCAGAATCGCTCGATGCGGATCCACTGCATGTTCCGTCCATAGCCAGCGTCTTCTTCACCCACGAAGGAAATATTATTTTCCATCGCGCAGGCCGTGACACACGCCTGACAGCCGGTGCATAGATCCTGGTCAATGACCATGCCCCATTTTCCTTGCGGCTCATGATTCGGGGTCGCCATCGCTTCTGCTCCTTATTGGCTAAATCCATTCGGGTAGACGCCGAGGCGGCTTTCCAGGCGCGCCAGCGGTCTCTGCCGTCCGGTCTTTTCGATCTTGACCTTGATGCTCGTAAAGGCCAGATCGCCGGTACTGTTCGTCCTCAGACCGAACAGGTTGGCTGGATTGACGCCGCGGTTTTGGGCATAACGCCCATAGGCCGTATGCCCCTGTCCGAAGGGGATCGCCACCGTGTCGGGTCGAATGGCCGGATACCGGTAAACGGACACCTCCAGTTCCCCGAAGGGGGAGGTGATTTTGACCACATCATCGTCGGAAACGCCCAGTTTCGCGGCAGTGTCCGGATGGATTTCCACCCAGGTGTTCCATATCACCGTGGTCATGGGGTCGGGAGTCTCCTGGAGCCAAGGCTTGTTGGCACCGCTCCCATCGCCCAGGATCGGTGAGAGGAAAGGATACAGATAGTATTCCCCGTCGCCGTCGAACTCCGGAGGGACCGCCTTCAGGCTTTGGTCCATGGCATTGGAGACGGCCGGGGTCTGCAGACCTGCCGCAGCATTCCACCAGCCCCCGTACTGCTGCCACTGGGCCCAGAAGGTGTTGATCTCGGGGGCATTGAAGAACCCGTCCTGGGAGAGGAGCTTGACGACGGATTGTTGCAGGAATTCGACCTCGTCTTTATACGGAACCGCGCTGGCCAGGCTGCCGCCGGTAGCCTGGACGGCTGCCAGGAGCACGTCCGCGGTCGCCCGCGTGTTGTAGAAAGGAACGACGACGGGTTGGGCGCCGGAAATGACCGGACGGTCGCCACCGGTCAGGATCTTCTGGTAGCCCCAGCCCTCCAGATCGGTGTGATCCGGGAAGATATAATCGGCCTGCATGGCCGTCTCATCCGGGAAGGATGCAAAGGAGATCACCCGCGGAACGGCTGCCAGTGCTGAAGCAAAACCCAGGGAGGCCGGGAACTCGAGCAGCGGGTTGAGGCCGTGGATGAAGAGGACCTTGATCGCCCCGGCCTCCATCTTGGTAATCAGCCCCTGGAGATCGGTCAGATTGTTGGGGATGAGCGGATTGGCATCGTGGACGGGGAGCGAGGGGGTCAAAAAGACGCCGCCGGGCTGGCCGAGGTTGTTGACCAGTACGTTCAGGGCCAGAATGGCCTGACCGGCTTCCACCCCGTTGCTCGCGCCCAGCGCCGCGCCTCCGGGGATAGCCAGAGCATGCCCGGCTGAGGTGAACAGGTTCGCCAAACGGTGCAGATCATCTTCACTTGGTCCCCCCAAGCTCTTGGCAATTCCGGGCACATCCACATTGCTGTAAGCGGCCGGGAGGACACCTCCGCGCCCTTCAGCCACCAGCCGGCCGATCGCCAGGGCGACCAGCCCTTCCGTTCCCGGGGCAATCGGGATCCATTCATCGGCCGTCGCCGCGGTCTGGGAAAGGCGCGGCTCGAACTGGACCAGATAACCCCGCCGGCCGGGATGTCCCTGCCGCATGGTGGAAAAACCGCGGGTGTAGGCCACTGGCGACAGGTAAGTCTCCAGGAAGTTGGCGCCAAAGGAGAAGGTGACATCTGCGTTTCCCAGGTCAAAAAACGGCATTGCCGCTGTGCCCAACACCTCATTGGCCGCGGCATTCAGGGTATTCCGGGCTTCGAACAGTTCAAATGCACTGTAACGCAGGGGGGGTGGTCCGCCCAGTGCGCTCGAGATCTCGGTCACAAGGTCGGCCAGGTGGTCGGCCCCGACCCCGAGCAGGAAGGCGATCTCGCCGGGTTGATTCGTGGTCAGCGCTTTCTGGACCACCTCCACCGCCTGGTCCCAGGTCATCGGGGTCATGGTCCCGCTCCCGCGCGGGTTCTGCTGGGTCGGTTGCTTCACCCGATCGGGATTGTAAAGCCCCTGGAGAGAGGCCTGGCCCCGCGAGCAGGTTTTTCCTAAATTCACAGGGTGGTTCGTATTCCCCTCGACCTTTAAGGCACGCCCTTGCATGGTCCGGACGACGATGCCGCACCCGGCCGGACACTCGCGACAGGTCGTGGCGTAATAGGTGCTGAGGCCGTTATAGGTGTATTCCGGCATCTGGGTGTACGGCTCACGGACGACATACCGGGCCATGGGTCCACAGCCGGTCAGGACGACGGTCGCAGCGACCCCCGCCCCTGCTGTTTTCAGGAATTCCCGCCGGGAAATCTTTTTGGTCATGCCTGGTTCCTTTCCAGCCCGGTTATTTATGACAGGTTGCACAGTCGGTCAGTTTGGTTAACAGTTCGGGGTTGTCCTTGGCCCGGGCGCGGTGACAGCTCAGGCACCAACCCATGTCCATCTTCTGCGGGACCGCCACCGTCATCCGGCTGACTTCGCCGTGGCAGTCTTCGCAGTTCAATCCGGCGGCGATATGTGGTTGGTGGCTGAAATAAACGAAGTCCGGCAAAATCGCCACCGGCACCCATGCGATCGGCTGATCATTCTTGACATAGGTGAACAGCTTGTCCAACTCGGGGTTGGTCACGGAGATCTGTTGGTGGCAGGCGTAGCACTTGGCCTCGGTCGGCAAACCGGGTGATGGCCCGCGCAGCGCCCCTGGGTGACAGTACAGACACTGGATGCCCAGATTCACGTGCACGTTGTGCGGGAATTGAATGGGTTGTGCAGGCGGGACCTGGGTCTGGTGAACCCCCCAGGCCGCGCCTCCTAATAAGGCGATGCAGAGCAATCCCAGGCCGACCTGAACCAGCGGTTTTTTAAGAAGCGCGAGGATCAAATTGCCCATGCGATTTCCCTTGTGATGAAATGATGCGCAAGCTGGGGAGGAGGCATATCTCTCCCCGCGGGTTGGGCGAGGGGGAATTTTCTGTGCCTGCCGATCCGGCTATTCTGCGAGGTGGGGCGGGAAAATGCTGGATCGGTTGCGCGCCGGATCGGGTGATTCCTGCGATCCGCGCTGCCGTTTCTGATCAAACCCATCCTAAAATCCCGGCATGAAGATGAGAGCAAACAGACTTTTTGAAGGAGTTGCATGGGAGGTCTGAAGTTCCCTGTTGAATTGTCCTGGCTCAAACTTTGGAAATTAGTCTTCAGGTATGATACTTACCTGAATACCCATCTTTATTATATTATAATATTATTAATATCATCGGTCTAATTAATCCGGTTAGTCCAGTTCATGATATACTGCGTTCGATATCGATCCATTATCGCACACGATTGGTAAGTTTACAACCTCTACAACTTTGCTGGATTTCATCCATTTTTCTTGGGGAGATCTTGAGGTAATGAAACACTTTTTCTCCATAGCTGTGCTCATCCTCGCCAGCACCTTCGCGATCCATGCAGGGATGATCGACCTTCACCTGCTCCCCAAACAGGCCAGTCTGCAAGCGGTTTCGATCGACCAGCTCTTCGCCATTTACATGTGGGCGACGGCCTTCGTCTTTTCGCTCATCGTCGTTCCCTTGGTTTACTCATTGATCCTTTATCGCCGTCGGAAGGGTGAAACCGGAGACGGGGCGCACATCACGGGGAATTCCACGCTCGAAATTGCCTGGACGGTCGTTCCTTTAATCGCCGTGATCTATCTCGCCTATCTGGGCGCCCAGTCGCTGGCGGAAATCCGGCGGATCGATCAAACCGCCATGGTGGTCAAGGTCATTGCCGGTCAGTGGTATTTTCAGTTCCAGTATCCGGACTATGGGTTTTCGTCGCCTGAGCTGCACCTGCCGGTTAACCGCCAGGTCGACCTGCAGATGACCAGCAATGATGTCATTCACTCGTTCTTTGTGCCCGAATTCCGCCTCAAGCAGGATATCCTCCCGGGCCGGACAACTGAACTCCGCATTACCCCGACCAGCATCGGCAGTTACACGGTCAGCTGTGCGCAGCTCTGCGGCGCGAATCATGCCTACATGAGGGCCACGGTCAAGGTTGACTCTCAACAGGATTTTGATGCGTGGGTGGCGAGCCAGAAGGCAACTGCCGGCCAGAACCCGGTCCTGGTCGGCGAACAGCTTGCCCAGCAGTACGGTTGTGCGGTCTGTCATTCCGTCGATGGATCGAAGGGGAACGGACCGACCTGGAAGGGGCTGTATCAGTCCCAGGTATCGCTCACGGACGGAACGAAGGTCACGGCGGATCAAACCTATCTGCTCAATTCCATCACGAATCCCAATCTTCAGATCGTCGCTGGCTTTTCTCCCAATGTCATGCCGCAGACCTATGGTCAGACTCTGTCGAAGGACCAGGTCTCGGCTCTGCTCGCCTACCTCGAGAGCATCAAATAACGGAGACCATGATGAAGAAATTGATTCCCTTGGGTTTGATTCGAGGCTGGGTCTGGCAAATTATCGGTACCGCCTTCGGAGTCGGTTTGGTGACCGGGATCCGGGTCCTGATGCATTTGCCTCCCTGGAAGGCGGAACCGTCTGCCGTGGTGGGGGGGCTATTTGGCGCCCTCTTCTTTATTTATGGGGTGGGGGTGTTCGATGACTGGATTTTATGGGCCTCCGGCCGGGAATCACCGGACCATGGGGATGAGATGAAGCTGGGGTGGAGGCGTTTCTTTGGCCCTTCGAACAACCATAAGACCATCGGCGTCCAGTACCTGGCCCTTTCCCTGCTATTATTCACGATTGCGGGCATCTTCGCCCTGATCTTCCGGGTCAAGCTTGCGGTACCCGGATCGAAACTCCTGACGCCCACCGAGTACAACACCCTGATGTCTCTGCATGGGATCGTGATGATCATCTCCGTGTTGATCGGCATCTCCGCCTTTATGAATTACGTCGTGCCCATGCTGATCGGGGCACGGGACATGGTCTTCCCGCGCCTGAACGCGTTTTCGTTCTGGATTGCGGTCCCGGCGGGGGAGATCCTGCTTTCGAGCCTGTTCATGGGGGGCTTTGATACCGGTTGGACCGGATATCCGCCGCTCTCGGCGCAAGCCCCGCTCGGGATGCAGATGTTCTTCTTGGGTGTTTCACTGGCCAGTTTTTCCTCGATTCTGAGCGCATTAAATGTCCTGGCGACGGTCATCCGGCTGCGCGCCAAAGGCATGACCCCCTTTCGGATGCCGATCTTCGTGTGGGCGGCGATCGCCACTTCGATCATCAGCCTGACCGCCACCCAGTTGATCGGTCTCTCGTTCCAGATGGTGATGCTCCAGCGCCTGCTGGGCATGGGCTTTTTTGACCCGATCAAGGGCGGCAATCCGATCTTGTTTCAATATTTGTTCTGGTTTTATTCGCATCCGGCCGTGTACGTGTTCGTCCTGCCCGGTCTGGGGATTATCAGCGAACTCCTGCCGGTATTCGTGCGCAAACCGCTGTACGGCTATAAATGGGTGGCGATGTCCTCCCTGGCCATTGCCCTGGCCGGCTTCCTGGTTTGGGGCCACCACATGTTCGCAGCGGGGATGGCCGAATACTTGCGCGACCCGTTCATGGTGAGCACACTGCTGGTGGCCGTGCCGACCGGAGTGAAATTCTTCTCCTGGGTAGCGACCATCTGGCGCGGGAAGATCACCTTCCCAACCCCGATGCTCTTTGTGCTGGCAAGCATCCTTGTATTCTTGCTGGGCGGCCTTTCCGGACCCCCCAATGCCACCGTCTCAACCGATTTACAGCTGAATAACACCTATTACATCGTCGGGCACTTTCATGATGCCTTGTACGGCGGTTACGTGTTCCCGTTTTTCGCAGCCATCTATTACTGGTTCCCTAAAATGACCGGCAAGCGGATGAGCGAGAAGCTGGGCAAACTACAGTTCTGGCTGATGGTGCCTTCCTTCACCGTCATGTCCTTATTGATGATGCGCATCGGACTCCTGGGAATGCGCCGGCGGGTATCCGATTATGACCCGGCCCTGGGATTTCAAGCCGATATGATGGTCATGACGATCATGAGCTTTCTGACCGCCCTGGGGGTTCTGGTGTTTTTCATCAATTTATTCCTGACCCTGAAAAGGGGTGAAGCCGCGACCGGCAATGTCTGGAATTCGCGTTCTCCGGAGTGGCTGGTTCCTTCTCCCATGCCCCTGCATAACTATGATCAGGAACTCGAGGTCGTCGGGGAGCCATACGATTATGGCTTGAAAGACTCACCATACGTCAGATTCCACGGGGAGAGTGAAGATGGTCGAAACCAATAAAGCCTCCGCCCTGCGGCTGGGGATGCTGATCTTTGGGGCGCTGGCTGTCGCCACGGCAGTCGAGTTTCTCCTGGCGTTGTTCGCTTATGTCCTGCCGATCCTGGTGGTGATCGCCCTGATCAAGGCCGGGCTGGTGATGTATTATTACATGCACATCAATCGTCTGTTTGAAGCGGATCCGGACCCGGACCAGGAATCTTTTTCCTACAAACTGATGACCAATCGGATCGGCCTCTGGTTTTTCATGCTGTCCGATTCTTTTATCTTCGGGGGCCTGCTGGTTTCGCGCTTCAACCTGCTGGGACTGACCCGCCCGGACGTCAACCAGTTTACCGGTCTGGGTGTCACCTCTCTCCTGCTTATTTCCTCCTTTTTCGCCAATCGGGCCGAGACAGCCATGGTCCACGGAGACCGCAAACAGACCACGATCAGCCTGGTGGTTACCATTTTGCTGGGGCTGCTCTTCCTGGCTGGGGTCATCGGGATTGAATGGCGCATCGCTCCCTTCCGTCCCGCCGATAATGTCGCCGGGGCCATCTTTTATGCGATGACGGGCTTCCATGCCTTCCATGTGCTGACGGGGATCACCTTTCTGTCCATCGTCCTGGGAAATAACCTGCGCATGCGCTACACCTCCGAGAAGCATTGGGCGGTCGAAGCCGCGGTGACCTACTGGCACTTTATCGATGTCGTCTGGATCATCTTCTACCCGGCACTGTATCTCATCGGGAGCGTGCATTAATATTCAGAAGGCCGGACAGGCCGGCTGCGCCGCAGCCGAAGGAATTGCGAAATGGAAAGAAAATTTCTTATTGCGGGTTTGGCGGTCCTGGTCTTCGTGGTCCTGGCCAGCGTGGGCCTCTTCTTCTGGGTCACGGCGAACCAGGGGTTTCGCGGTTCGGTGATCAACCCACCGGCGCCGGCTGCGGATTTTGCCCTGACCAGCCAGACCGGTCAAACGGCGCACCTTGCGGACTATCGCGGCCGATATATCCTGCTCTTTTTCGGCTACACCAACTGCCCCGATGAGTGTCCTGCGACGATGGCCGTGCTCAAACTGGTGCATATGGATTTGGGGGATCAGGCCCAAAGGGTCCAGGTCATTTTTATCTCCACCGATCCAGATCGGGACACTCCGCAAGCGGTTGGAGCCTTCGTTAGCCGTTTCGATGGATCCTTCATCGGTTTGACCGGATCAAAACCGGTGCTGGCCAAGGTCTGGGCGGATTACGGGGTGACCGTGCTGGACGGCGGCGAAACCCATTCCACCTACGTATATCTGATCGATCCGTCCGGCGACCTTCGTCTGACCTACGCCTCGGTCACGCAGCCAGATGATATCCTGGCCGATCTGCACTTGCTCTTTCGCAAGGGTTGATGGGCTGTGCGTAAGGCGCTGCTCGTCCGAGGCCTGATCGCGCTGGCCGTCGGGTTCCTGCTCGGGGGTCTTTTCAGCGAGATCACCTTTCGGCTCCAGAGTAATACGACCAGCCGTCCTCCCCGGACGATCGAACTGGTCATTCCGCCGGGCACCTCGGAGAAGGTGGCTGCAGGAGTGAGTGTCGTACCCCCGAACATGGTGATCGTGATCGGCGATACGCTCCTGGTGCGCAATCAGGATTCCGTTGCCCACACCCTGGGCCCGCTGGTCATTCCCCCCGCCTCCTCGGCCAAAATGACATTGGATCAAATCGGGAATCTGGCCTTCACCTGCTCTTTTGAACCAACCAAGTATTTTGGATTGACCATTCAGGAGGCATTGACACCGGGAGTGCGCCTCGAAGGCATCATCATCGCCGGTGTTCCCTTTGGAGCCGTGCTCGGGCTCTACAGCCTGATCATCTGGCCTCTGAAGAAGGGATCGCCGCGATCCGCTTGACCCGGTGAGGACTGGGGATTCACCCGAGAAATTCCAATGTTTGCTTTGTTGTTTTCCCGTCGCTGGTGGTGGTCTACGCTCCTGGTCGTAGCCGGGATCGGGGTGGTGGTCCTTCTGGGATTCTGGCAGATCGGTCGTTATGACGAAAACCATGCCTATAATGTACATCTCACGGCTATGCAGGCCGCCCCGGCCCTGGTCCTCTCCACCGAGAACCTGCCCGCAGACCTGACCGGGATGGAGTACCGCACCGTCCAAGCGACCGGTACCTATGATTTTGCCCATCAGGTTGCCATCCGCAACCAGGTCTGGACCCAGAGTTGGGGCGACGACATCGGCTACACCCTGTTGACCCCGCTGGTGATGGCAGGCGGCCAGGCCGTGCTCGTTGAGCGCGGCTGGATTCCCATGGAGGACAACCAGCCTGCCTCTTGGAGGCAGTATGACCAGCCCGGGTCGATCACCGTAACCGGCGTCATCCGCCTGCCGGCCCGGCCGGAGATGGGCGGAACCCAGGATCCCACTCTCGAGCCGGGCCAGGCCGGGCTGGAATTCTGGAATATCGTCAACATCCCCAGGCTGCAAAAACAGGTCCCTAACCCGCTTCTTCCGGTTTACATCCAGCAGGCCCCCGACCCGGCCCAGACCGGCCTGCCGTATCGCGATTCGCCCGTCCCCGACCCGGCGGACGACGGCACCAACCTGGGTTACGCCCTGGTCTGGTTTTCCTTCGGAATCTTGCTTTTTTTTGGCTATCCGTTATACTTGAAAAAACAGGGAGAGTCCACCACCGACCCTAAAGCGTAAACCATCCTGGGAGGGAGATATGCTACCGGTCATCCTGTCGCGCCTGCAGTTTGCGCTGACCACCGTCTACCATTTCTTTTTCGTTCCCCTGACGCTGGGGCTGGCCTGGTTCGTCGTCATCCTGGAGACGATCTATGTGCGCCGCGGGAATGAGGCCTACAAGCGCCTCGCGAAATTCTGGGGGAAGCTTTTTTTGATCAACTTTGCCATGGGGGTGGTCACCGGCATTGTGATGGAATTCCAGTTTGGCATGAACTGGGCAGGGTACGCCCGTTTTGTCGGCGACATTTTTGGGGCACCGCTGGCGATCGAGGCGCTGCTGGCGTTTTTCCTTGAGTCGACCTTCCTGGGTTTGTGGATCTTCGGCTGGGAGAGCATGTCCAGGGGGCTGCACGTGGCGACCATCTGGTTGGTCGCCGTCGGCAGCTCGCTGTCCGCCTTGTGGATCCTGATCGCCAACGCTTTCATGCAGCACCCGGTCGGATACGTGCTGAACAATGGCCGGGCGGAGATGGTCGACTTCGGGGCCCTGGTCTTCAACCCCAAGGCGTGGATCATGTTCGAACACACCCTTACCTCGGGCCTGACCACGGGAGCCTTCTTCGTTCTGGGCATCAGCGCCTATCATCTGCTGCGCAGGAAAGAGGTCGATTTCTTCAAACCCTCCTTCAGCCTTGCCGCAATCGTCGGCACCATTGCCGTCGTGCTGGTCATCCTCGGCGGACACGAGCAGGGGCTGTGGCTGCTGCAAAACCAGCCGATGAAAGCTGCTTCTGCAGAGGCCCTGTATCAAACCGAGGATCCCGCCTCCTTTTCCTTGCTGACCATCGGGGATTTGAGCGGCAAGCGGGAGGTCTGGTCCGTGCGCATCCCGCGCGTGCTCAGCCTGTTGTATTTCAACCAGCTGAACGGGAAGGTCCCCGGCATTAACGACCTGCAGCAAAGCTATCAGGCAGAGTATGGCCCCGGGGATTACATTCCCCTGGTCGTCTTCACCTACTGGGGATTCCGCTTGATGGTTGCAGCCGGCTTCGCCATGCTGGCGCTGGCGGGTTACGCCCTGTACTTTGTGATGCGCAATCGGGTCGGCCCGCAGATCCGCTGGCTGGGGTTGTTCGTCCTTGCCATGGCTCTGCCGTACATCGCCAACACCAGCGGCTGGGTGTTGACCGAGTTGGGGCGCCAGCCATTCATCGTTTACGGGCTGCTCAAGACCGACGCGGCCGTGTCCCCCAACCTGACCCCGGGGATGGTCCTCTTCAGCCTGATCGGTTTCGCCCTGGTGTATACCGCCCTGATGGGTGCAGATGTCTACCTGCTGGCCAAAACCGCCAAGGCTGGACCGTCCGGGGCGGAGGCCGAGTCCAGCCCCAGCCCCATCTCCGGGCCGGCAGCCTGACACGGGAGGAATACGATGAGTCTCAACGTTCTTTGGTTCATGCTGATTGCAATCCTGTATGTGGGGTTTTTCATCCTCGAAGGCTTCGACTTCGGGGTGGGGATGCTCCTGCCTTTCCTGGGCAAGGACGACGCCGAACGGCGTACGATCATCAACACGATCGGCCCGCACTGGGACGGGAACGAAGTCTGGCTGATCACAGCCGGCGGTGCAACCTTCGCTGCCTTTCCGAACTGGTACGCCACCCTCTTCAGCGGTTTTTACCCGGCGCTATTCCTGCTCTTGCTGGCGTTGATTGGCCGGGGCGTCTCGTTCGAGTTTCGTAGCAAGGATGCGCGCCCGCTGTGGCGTACATTCTGGGACTGGACGATCTTTGCCAGCAGCCTGCTGGCCTCAATCCTGCTCGGCGTTGCTTTTGCCAACCTGGCCAAGGGTGTGCCGGTCGACGCCCAGATGAACTATACCGGAACCTTGTGGACCCTGCTCAATCCCTACGGGCTGATCGGCGGACTGTCCACCGCAGCCGGTTTTACGCTGATCGGAGCCATCTTTCTGAGCCTGAAGACCAGCGGGGAGTTGATGGACCGCGCCCACGCCGCGGCCCGGAAGCTGTGGCTGCCGACGGTTGTCCTGATCCTGGCCTTGCTGGTGACCACTTATTTCTATACCGACATTGTTGCCCATCTGGGCATCGATCCCGGTGTCGTCCCGATCGCCTCGTTGGCGTCGCTGCTGCTAACGGGGTATTTCATCAACCGTAAAATGAATGGCTGGGCTTTTGGCTTGATGGCAGCCCATATCGCCCTCACGCTGATTTCCTGTTTCCTGATCATGTTTCCCAGGCTGATGATCTCCACGACCGACCCCGCTTTCAGCCTGACGATTTACAACGCCGCCTCTTCCCCCTACACCTTGAAGGTGATGAGCATCATTGCCCTGATCTTCGTCCCGATTGTCCTGGCCTACCAGGCCTGGTCTTACTGGGTCTTCCGCAAGCGCATCCTATCGGATCCCAAGTCCTTGACGTACTGATTTTCTCCCAAGGATCGATGCAAGGGGGACGGCCCGGAGCCGTCCCCTACTCGTTGTGCGCCCGGCATGGGCGTTGGCTTGAGAGCGAAAGTCTCTTGCAGCGGAGATTGCACTGACTGCTAGCGGAAGGCAAGGGCGTCACCGTGAGGTGGGGTCCGGAGGAAGCCGGAAGCAAACCTGCGGCTTGAGGAACACGAACCCAATAGGAGGCCGTGAGGCTGGGCGAGTTGGCAACGGACAACGAAGCCTATGCAATCAAGAGCCGAAGCGGTAAATTGGGCAAGCGTACAGAGAAAGTCAACGTTCTTACCCGGGGAGACCTGTCGTCCGGCTATCAAAGTAACCCTGACAGTGATGTCAGGTTGAGGCGGCAGGGGTCAGCCGAGGCCATAGTGCCACCGGTGAGGTGGGAAGGGCTGAACATCAAGAGGATGAGTAAGACGAGTAGCTCGAAGGACGAGCGTAGAAGACTGAATACCTCAGATAGAGGTGCTGGCGTACAAGCGAAATGGGTGAAGCCCATGGGAATTGTACAGAGGGTCGAGCAGTCCTCGGTGCGAACCGGAAGAAAATCCAGTGCAAATATCTCTGTGCCATTCTTGATGAACCGCCGTATGCGGACCCGCATGTACGGTGGTGTGAGAGGGGGCGGTTAGCCGCCGTCCCCTACTCGATTGCTCGTGAACCTGGCATGCACCGCCGACTCCTGACGCTTGCCCGTGACAGCCGCTTCGCCCTGGCGGCAACAGTCCTCACCGGACTGCTGGCCGGTCTTCTTGCCATCGGGCAGGCTTACGCCCTTAGCCTGACGATGGACCGGGTCTTCCTGCGCGGGCAGGGCCTGGCTGAGGTCCTCGGGTTGATCCGGATCATCCTGGTGATGGTTATTTTGCGGGCCGTGCTGGTCTGGGGGAGCGAGGTCAGCGCCAGCACGGTGGCGGTCCGGGTGAAGAACGACCTGCGCGAGAGGCTTTATTCCAAAATCCTGACGCTCGGGCCAGCCTTTACGCGATCCGGCAGCACGGGGGAATTGACCGCCGCAGCCGTGGAAGGGATCGAGGCGCTGGACGCCTATTTCAGCCAGTACCTGCCCCAGCTTGTCCTGGCGGCACTTGTACCGCTGTCCATCCTGGCCTTCGTGTTCCCGGGCGACCCTCTTTCTGGCGTCGTGCTGCTGCTGACCGCGCCGCTGATCCCCATCTTTATGGTTTTGATCGGGAAGGCCGCCGAGAGCCTCACCCACCGCCAGTGGGAGAGCCTCAGCCGCTTGAGCGCCCATTTTCTGGACAGCCTGCAGGGTTTGGCCACCCTCAAACAATTCGGACGCAGCAGGGAGCAAGCCGCCTCGATCGCCGAAGCCAGCAACCGCTTCCGCGACATCACCCTGAATGTCCTGCGCGTGACCTTTCTGTCTGCCCTGGTCCTGGAGCTCGTGGCGACGATCAGCACGGCAGTGGTGGCGGTCGAAGTAGGGTTGCGTTTGCTGGATGGGCATTTGGCCTTCCAGCAGGCATTTTTCCTGCTGCTCCTGGCCCCGGAATTTTATGCGCCCCTGCGCATGCTCGGGCAGCGTTTCCACTCCGGCATGTCCGGTGTTGCCGCTGCGCAGCGGATTTTTGAAATCCTGGACCTGCCTTCGCCGGAGGCCCCCCTGGTCGGCGGGGAAGCCGGCTCCGCAGGCGCAACGGTTCCGGCTGTCCGGCTCGAGCAGCTTGCATTCACTTATCCCGG
>Ga0209039_10000212_pt1 | contig 54006 bp, 48 predicted proteins | sample BogFormECP12_OM1_FD_188238 | JGI IMG/M metagenome (GOLD analysis project Ga0209039, IMG submission 188238) | Bog forest soil microbial communities from Calvert Island, British Columbia, Canada - ECP12_OM1 (SPAdes) (version 2) | ecosystem: Environmental > Aquatic > Freshwater > Wetlands > Bog ...
AAAGATTAGTTGACTTGGATAGATCCTTGATGACGGTATGACAAAACATTAGAATCTTTTTGAAGATTAGTATCTGAAAGGACAATTAAGAGAAAAAGAGCACTTTCTAAAAAACAAACATATTCCTTAATTAATCGACCCTGAATTCAAACGTGCATTTAGGGCAGATATATTTCTTCGCGTAGTATGGTACGCCACCAATATACGAGAGCACTCGACTTCGATCTTTCTCGACCTTTACTTTCGTGTTACCGCACTTTGGACAGACGATGCGCTGGTCCCCGGTTTCCAATGTCGTGACTTCTGCGCTTGGTCCAGTGCCAGGAAACGCAAAATCGCTCCCGCCAGCAGGCTTGCGAGACGATACTTTTTCGAGGACGGGCCTCGAGGTCATGCTTTCCTCACCTTGTTCCTCGTCCTCATCCCCGGCCTTCGCGAACCGTTGCCGTGCAGTTCCAGTAGTCGGGGGCCCGGCTACTTCTTGGGCATTCAAGCGGTCCTCTAGTTCCTTGATTTTCTCGTCTTTTTTCTCCATTTCTTGCCGCAAGTTTACCTCGAAATCCTCCATTTCCTTGAACAGCGTTTTTTTCTCGGCTTCGAAATCTTCTTTTTCTTTCTCGAAATCTGGATTCGTTCTACCGCCCACTTCTTTTAATCGATCAAGCTCCGCTTTCATGTCATCCAGTTCTTTTAGCTGGTCCTTCAAGCCTGAAATTTCTTGATCTTTTTCACCGATTTTAGATTCCAGCTCTTGAATCTTGCCACCAGCCTCTTCACCCTCTGTCGCCTTGCCCTGGACTTCCTCAACCTTGTTTCGTGCATCGGCAACATCCTGCTCGAGCTGCGCGATGAATTGGGCCTTGGATGCATTTTCTTGCTCGAGCGTGGAAACCTTGTTCTTGAGCGACGTGAGTTCATCGGAAGGCATTGCCGCCTTGCTCGCTGTTTTCAATTCTTCCCCGAGCTTTTCAAGTTGGGCGCTTTGCGTGTTAAAATCGTCTTGCATCTTTGTAACTTCGCTTTTAGCCGCATCTCGATCTTTTTCTGCTGATCGAAGCTCCTGGAGCAGATCAAGCACGAGTTGTGGCTTTATTTTTGCATCTTTACCCGATGCTGCTTTTGACTCGATATCCTTCCAATCAATGTCTTCTGACATGTTTTTAACCCCGTTCCAAGTTGTTCCATAATTTAGGTTATTTCTCAGTATCCTCATATGGCGATAAAATATATTAAATGTAACAATATCTATTTCCAAATTTTATATTACTTTCAGAAATTCTTTCGCCCTACCTGTTAATCTATGTTGTTTTTTAATTGACGATCTCATGTCATATCGAACGGAAATACACTTCATCAAGAAGGAGCACTTTCTGTTCAATTATTGCAATGAGCTTCGTTTAAAGAGCAAGAAACTGAACAATCATGCAAATTATTTGATACATCTGCAGTTATTCTACCTCGAAACCTTCCATCCGTGCGATGGAAAAGAACATGGCTTATATTTTCAGGTAGAACCACGAGGCGTACAAGGCATTACCAGCACAAGTGCCTCCATCATATTAATAACGAGATAGTTCAATATTATCAAGGCACTTGCATAATATCATTAAAAATTGATAGATTTTTATTTACAAGGATTGGAAGTTATCGTTCCAGTTACATGGTTCAGCCACCAAACGAGACGGAAATCCGAGTGAAATATTGCTGGATTCGTTCCAGGTCTTCCTTGGTATGTGGCTTAATAGTCAATTTTTTCCGTTTCAAGCTAAATTCGTCGATTTTTTCCAGATATAACGAATGATACGGTAAAAGCACGAGCGCCGTTATGCCGTGGTCAAACAGGAACGCCTCGATAGCGAGCATGTGTTCTTTCGAATCGTTCAAGCCTGGCACCAGCGGCGTGCGAACAAAAAATTGCTTTCCTTCCATCGATTTCACGCGATCGTGCAAGGTGGCAAGATTCGAGAGAATGGTAGTGTTTGGCTGTCCCGTCAGTTTCTCGTGGGTGGCTGGATCGAGGTGTTTCAAGTCAAACAAGATGACGTCGCACGTGGTGATGATTTCATTAATGATAGCGGGATTGAAGAACCCGCACGTCTCGATGGCGGTGGATATTCCATCATTTCTACAAGCTTCCAGAAACTTTTTCACGAAAGGCCACTGGTAGGTCGGTTCCCCGCCTGATACCGTCACGCCCCCACCAGATTGATCATAATAATCCTTGTCCTCCAGTACGACGCGCAAGAGTTCGTCGACAGTCATGGTCTTGCCCGCGATCTCGAGTGCACCAGCATCGCAAGCGGTTTCGCAAGCCCTGCAGCCACTCCCGGCTTTGCATTTGGTCGTGTCAATCTTTCCAGGACTTTTTATGGCGTGTTCAGGGCAGGCGTTGACGCATTTCTTGCATTTAACACACCTGCTCTTCCTGTACCCGATTTGTGGTGCAGGATTTATGCATTCGGGATTCTGGCACCATGCGCAGTCTAGCGGGCAGCCCTTGAAGAAAACGGTCGTCCTGATACCAGGCCCATCATGCACGGAAAATTTCTGGATGTCTGTAATGCAGGCTTGTTCGGCCCTCGCAATCGTTCCTTCACTCATCGGGCTTCTTCTCGTCGATGATGGGCAATCGAGAACCCTCGATCAATTTTTTCGTCGGATTGACATAATTGGATAGTGCTTGTGCCTTGTAAAGCACGCTCAGGTTGCCGCGAAGCTCAAACCGGTGTTCCAACATGCCTTCGAGGACATCGCCCCATGTTGCTATGAATATGAATAGGTCTCGCACGGACCGATAGACAACCGCACCATAACTCGTGTCCTTCTCATCGATCGCGGCTCTTCCTTTACCGTAGATGATGCCACCCTTTCCATCGAAAACCATGAACCGCTCGATGAGACCATCCTTCGTGGAATGCTGTATAGTGGCCTTGAAGGACTTCACGAACTGCCGCAGCCGGTAATCTCGCTTGGCAGTATGAATCATCATCCGGTTTGAAATATCAAACATCAGTTCTGTCATGAAGCGTAAAATTCTCGAGGGTGGCTGGCGCGGCGCATCTTTCAAAAAATCAGTCCGTGCGAAGTTGAACGCGAGACTTTCATGCAAGCCAAGGAAGACCGCGACCAGGATGAAAAACGTCGTAAAAAATTGGCGGTAATCCAATGGAAAAAACCAGAGCGCATTGCCCGAAGGATACTTTTGCAAGTACCAGATAAGTTGCGGTCCATACGTTGGGTTATCCTTGAACAACGTGATAAAGGCATGATTTGGGTCAATAATCGTGAACCAAGCCGTGAGAGCAAGCCAAATGGTCGACACGAAAAGATACGAGTATCGCCCTTTATTCGCTGCAATGAGTTTCGCGTTCAGGACATACGCGATGCCATAATAAAACGGGAACATGGCATAAATGAACTGTACAGAGGTGCCAAGAATTGCAGGGTCTGCCAGGTAGAGCATGAGCCAATTTGAATCGACATCGACCCAGCACCACACTGAAATGGTGACGATGACGAGCTGCGTGAACGCGAGGCCGATAATGAATAAGATCTTATCGCTGATGTTCAAGCCGAGGAAATTATGCAGCACCGGCTTGAGAGATGACATGGAAAAACCCGTTACCACGGCCATCACGATGTCCCAGAGCAGCGGCATGGTTCACGCGGCCCCTCCTTCCATCCGCGGTTTGTAAAAATTCTTGACGGCACTGATGATGGCGACGGCCTCGAAGGATATCAAAAAAAACACGACGATGAAGAAAAACGATTGGAAAAACATGCCATCGTTCATGGGGAGAAACCACGCCGCATTTCCAGGAGGAAAACTCGTCACATTCCACAAGTATTGGTCGGGATACGTGATGCCATTGACCGTCCATTTCCGCAACGTCACGAAATCCGGCCACACGATGAGAGTGAAGATGACCCATGCCGTCGTGACCGCGAACAACAGATAGTGATTCATATTTTTCCGGTATAGAACACGATTGAGCTCGTATGACGCGACAAAAAAGAGCGGGAACAGTGCATAAATGAAATACACGGCATCGCCAATCGTGGATGGTACTATCCAGTAGAGCATCAACCAATCTTGCAAGCCGGATACCCAGCACCACACGGATATGCCTGCATCGACTATCTGATTAAATATTAAACCTAGTGCGAAGAACCAGACATCGTTCACGTTTTTGTGAAATTTACCATACTTCAGCATCGGCTGAAATGATGAAAATAGAAATCCCGAAACGATGCTCAACATCACGTCCCATAAAAGTGGCAAGCCAGTCAACTCGTTGATAGGTACATTGCACATCGTTTCGATTATTATTAATAAGTGATCTTGGTCCCCCTCAATTTCCCATGAATTTCCACCCTTTCGTTGAACCTTGATCGAATATTGAAGATGAAAAATATCTTCAACGTGTTATCGAAGTAGGTTCTAGTTCAAAATCATGTTCCATATGCGCTTCTAACAATATTTTTTACGTTGAATGGCACTCTTTCCTTGATTTTAGCGATCATTTCAGATAATCTCTAGTTTTTTTCGTAAAAAATCCCAATATTAATTCAAGGAACATTTTTGTGGAATTAAATGATAATTTCCACGCCAATGGAGACATATTTCATGAATTGCACCATGCATTCAATGGTTATATCTTAATTAGACGTTTCTTGAATAACAATAATTGGTTTGATCTTGTCTGCGCCTTTTAATAAATTGGAAACATGCCAAGTTTCCCGAAAGAAATAAAAGGCCTATCGATTTGATAGTAAAGAAAATTCAAGATTAATATACTGGCGTGTTTATAAAATCCGAAGATATCCTCTGGAAAAAAAGGATTCCCGAGATAGACCAACTTTTATCTTAAATTTTCAAGAGATGGACAATCTATATAAGTGAATGTCTCCAATATGCGTGTGTCGACAAATTAAGAGAAAAGGACCCGAACGAGGGAGAGGTGCCATTTAGAGAGGAAAATGGCACGCGTAAAACATCATTTCGAGGTTTTATCTCGATGAATGCCCGTGCTATTCTCGTGAGATTTGCGACATCAAGTGTTTAGTACCAATATTCAAGGTGACTTGGATGGAACAGCACGATTTCCAGCTGAAGGTACTCGGCAGCAAGGCGGTGTCGGGCAATGATTCCAGCGATGATCTCCGCGAGAAGATTCGTGCCATCGAAGATGTTTTTAATAGGGATCCAAATTTCTCGGGCGTACAAGTGTTGAAAGTAAATTCAATCGGCGATATCAAGAAGATCGCGGGTCACCTAAAGGAAGACTTTAAAAATTTTCGCGAGGATGACGACAAGCTGGCTGGTTTTCACGTTGAGAATGAAGTGCTTGCAGGAACATGCAACATGCCATCTCATCCGTTTGATCCGAGCGTGTTTCAAGTACATGACCCTCATTGCCAACAATGTAGCAGTGACCTCGAATTCACTATCGTGGAAGACTTGAATGGCACTGGAACAGATTGGATTCAATGGTATTGCAAAAGCAATTGTGGATTTTATTACAATGTTCAATTGATATAAGAAAATTGAAGATCAAAATTAATTTTGAAAAAAGATATTTAAAAAGAGGCGTTGAGATATTGGATTAATTGCAATTGAAATTCTTTACATCTCAACTCTTGAGCCTCGCATTCATGGTAATGGGAACTGTTTCTAACGCCTTCGACACCGGGCACCCGTTCTTCGCCATTTCGGCGAGCTCGATGAACTTCTCTTCCTCGATATCCGGAACGCTTCCCTCGACATCAAGCTCGATCATCGTGATAGTATAACCTTCTCCTTGGCGCTCGATCGTAACCGTCGACGATGTTTCTATCGCATCGGGCGTGAATCCCTCTTTTCCAAGAATTAGTGAGAAAGCCATGGAAAAACAACCGGCATGAGCTGCCGCAATCAATTCTTCGGGATTCGTACCTTCCTCCGATCCGAATCGTGAACCGGCCGAGTATTGTCCTTGAAATGCACCGCTGCCGAGTTCCATGCGGCCACTTCCATCCGTGAGTGATCCGTTCCATATAGCTTTTGATGTGCGTTTTGGCATGATATCCTTCACCCTGAATTTGTATTTTCTTTTCAAACATCCTCGTTTTCTCGCAGGAGCAAGTCCCAATCTTGTTCATTCACCCAAGATTCGAACGTATGCCATGGTACCTCCGAAAATTGCTCGTGCAATGCTGGAATGTCCACGCTGTACCCTACGCGCACTATCCATTCGCTCATCTTCGCGAAATCTGGGGGCATCATGCCCATATCACTCGGATCGCGCTGGATATATTCGAAATCACGACCCGTGGCTTTCGTCAAGATTTCAACTATTTGATTGCCAGTAAGATCGTCAGATGCAATGTCAAATCGCTTGCCAAATACTTCCTCGCCACGAGCGATTATGGATGTCGCCATTTCGCCAATATCGGAAACTGCAATAAGTTGTTGCGACACTTCCGGTTCCTGGAACATGACAACCTTACATGACTTCAAGTTCGGTAACGCCATCGGCCCTAGCATGTTTTCCATGAATGAAACGGGCGCGATGATGGTGTACGGGATGCCAGCTTCCTCCAACGCTTGTTCTACTGCATACTTGCTGTCGAAATGCGGGATGCCTGTTTGTAGATTCGCGCTCGCAACAGAAGTCATGACGAAATGCTTGATGCCTGCTTGCTTGGCAGCCTCGATCATGTTCATGCCTTGTTGTACTTCCGCCTCGACACCTCCTTCGAATGACGTGGTCATCGTGAAGATTCCATCCACGTTCTTCAACGCTTTGGCGATGGTTGCCGGGTCAAAAAAGTTTCCACGAACCACCTCGGCACCCAAAGCCTTGATAGCCAATGCATTCGGTGCATTCATGTCCCTGGTAAAGGCTCTTACTTGGTATTCTTTTTTGAGGAGTGCCCGCACTGCAGCCCCGCCTTGTCGTCCCGTGGCGCCTGTCACGAGTATCCTTGATCCTGGTTCTAGTGACATGTCTATTCGCTTCCTCGAGTTTTCGATTGAGTTCGCGGATGGATTGACCGACAACTACAAATAAGAATTTCCCTTATCAGCCATGATTAGCGGGTAACGTTTCAGTTTTTAACCATTATCCTATCAATCGGACGATGGTTTTTAATAACCAGATTGAAATTAAAATTCACAAATTTTCAAGATATATCTTGGACGTGGATGATGATGAACCCGGGAAGGATTGCAATCTACATCGCGGTGTTGTCATTCCTCATGTTTTTCGTGGATCAATGGAATGTGCTTGTAGGAACGTTGTTATGGATATTGATCGTAGTATTACTCATCGAGCTTGTCGTGGCTGGCTTTCGACAAGCATTCTTCCGGTTCGGCGACGATCCTGGATTGGGCGCACTTTCCACCTCCGTGGTCCACGTGGAACCGATGCAGATCGGGAGGATCCGCGCATGGTTGATCAAGGGTGAGGAATTCTCGAGCCAGAAGCTTCCCGTGGTGATTTTACATCACGGGTATGGCTCAAACTATCGCAGGATGCTCGTGTATGCTTATCCACTAGCGATAAAAGGCTACGCGGTGCTCCTCTACAATGCGCCTGGTCATGGCAAGGTCTTGCGAAAAGGAGACAACCAAATCGACGAGCAATCGCCCGGAGACAAGACCGAGATGCTCGAGATAATGAAATCGCTCGGAAAGGTGGTTGATTATATCAAGATGATGCCAGAACTCGATGCCAACAGGATCGGATTCGCGGGCATATCGCTCGGGGCAATCGTTGGTTTAACATATGGCGTTTGCAATCCGGCAATAAAATGCGTCATCGGGCTGGCAGCAGTGCACGACTTCAAGAAAACTTCGACTCGCAAGCTTATCCCCTTCACGAGTGATTGGTGGATGAAAAAATCATTTGAATGGAGCCACCTGGAGATGAATCCCAGCAAGTTACAAGATTTTCTCGTGAGTCCCGCGTTCTATTTCGACAAGGAGTTTGGATTTTTCGAACATCCAGTATGGACAGAAAAAAACAATGCTGAAAAGATATTCTTGATACATTGCGAGGATGATTGCACCGTTCCATTTTTCAATTTTGAGGAGAATGTCAAGCAGCTTGGCCTATCACCGGATCACTTTCTCGTGTTAAAAAATGGAAATCATTGGTTCATCCGGCAAGAGCACATTGTCATTGGCCAGATGCTGCGTTGGCTTGACAAGGTTTTCATGCCATGAACTGGTAGACGTTATCTTATAAAGTTCCATGATTAAAATTTTATCATCAGTTCCCGTGTTTCTACCCTGGGCTAGATTTGTTGTAAAAGGTCTTGAACGTGGCAAGACATTTATGATTCTATTCACGAAATAAATTATCCCACGAAATCGTGAAGAACCAATCACTTTTCCTCAAGATGGCATTGTATACATTTTTATACATTATTTCGCCCAAAAATAGCCAATCTCAATTTATTTAAGAGGGAATTGAATCGCAAATGGATGGCATGTTTTTTAAGATGTATTGTGATTTGTTAAATGGCTCGATAAACGTTCCGTTCGACAGTTTCATAAAAATGGGGTGAAAACGCGTGGCTTCGCTTATATCACCAAGCTTATTCATTGACGGAATGTATGCTATCTTCGTGATAATCGATAGCATCTATCTTCTCACGCGTGCTATTCGATTGAAGAGCCTTGCCATTGTCATGCTGGTTTTTGCATTTATAACGTTTTTGACGACCGAAATAATCAATGGATTTGTAGCACCAGGTAACAACCTTGTGCGGAGCTTGACATCTGTCTTGTATCCCATTTTCATCATAATTTACACGAAAATGTTTTTTTATGTCGGGAAAAAAAGCAAATTCAAGATGGTGCTTGTCATCGTCGTTACATTACGCGTGATAGAATTTATAGAAACAAACATTTCCGGTTATGCAGTGCCTACCTATCAATCCGTTCCACCTGATAGATATGGATTATATTATTTTCATGTCATCGTCGTCGTTGCCCAATTATGCGTTTCTTTCTCGTGGTTATCTTGGGCATCATTTAAGGCGTATTCACAATCGAAACAAGAAAAAGTGGAGTTGTGGGTAAGAAAACGGTATTTGTTGATCGGCGTGTCAAACGCGTTATATGTTTTTGGTGCATTCGCGTTTTTCATCGAGCCGATAGATGGTTTGGCTTACGCGAGCCCGAATGGTCTCGCCTCGGATATCGTGATTCCGACCCTTGTCATGGGTTATTTCATTCTTTCCACGTTAGCATTCGTCGTTCCTTCGTGGTTCAAACACTTGCTCAATTCACGGCAAGTTCTAAAGAAAGTTGGAAAGGATGATGAGTTGTTTCAGGATATTTCTCCTGCTATCGTCGATCAAGCAATGAATTCAAGCCAGGTCTTGCACGCAATCGACTATCTCGGGGGCAAGCTTGCTGTAATGATCGACAAGAAACCCGATGCAGCTAAGGGTTTCATAATGATGGCCATCGAAAAGGAAACAGGCGAGCTTGGATTATCCGTGTTGCGGTTGGATAATTTATTACGTGTCGTGAACAATTCCTTGAAACAAATGATGATAGATTTTCACATCGATGGATATGACTATATCGTTACCAAGCTCTCGGACGAGATCGTCAAGAACCAGTCGTTGTTCTTGATGATCGCATTGTAAGAATCGAGATTAATTCCCTAATCCTATTTGCAAGTGGATGTCCATGGATTCGACCATCGACGAATTGAAGGAAACCATCAAGACCACGGCGCATTCGCTCGGTATCGATCTCGTCGGCGTTACTGACTTGCCACGGCTCGAAGGTGCGCCCAAGCGGTTTCATGCGACCGATTACTTGCCTAATGCGAAAGCCGTCGTTGTCATCGGGACGCATTTTCCCGAAGGCATCGTGGAAAACTGGGATCGAACGCCGTCGGCGTATCAATATTACGGCTATGCTATTCCAAACAAGGAGTTAGGACACGCGTGCTTCAAGCTCAGCAAGTTAATCGAACGGGCTGGATACCGGTGCTTCCCCATCGTGCCAACTGGGCATAGCAAGGACATGGATCACGTGAAGCAGATGGGAGAATTTTCGCATCGGCATGCGGCGGTTGCAGCAGGACTCGGTGAACTAGGTTACAACCGGTTACTTATCACCCCCGAGTTCGGGAATCGTGTCAGGTTGTGCTCGATCATCACGGAGGCTCCGTTGCCGCCAGATCCGATATACGATGGGCCACCATTGTGCGATCGCTGCAAGAAATGCATTCGAGCCTGTCCAGGATCATGCCTGGATGAAAGCAAGTTGTTACACTGCACGATTGGAGACAAGACCTATGAATATGTCACGCTCTACCAGTTTCGTTGCTTTTACAACTTGCTAGGCATCGGGCCCGGGACTGGCGGCCACCTTGACGTACCCTTACCGAGAAAAAAAGGCGAGCTCGGGCAACTCGCCTTCCTAACGAGATATTTCAAAACTTATTTGTTACACTTCCAAAAATTTCAGTACATCGCCCGTCAACAGTACGCAGTCGATTGGTACGATTATTGCGGGAGATGCTTGCACGTGTGTGATCGTCCAAAGAATCGTTTTATTTCTTCTTGAATTGAAAGAAGAGATTTAAACTTTCAAGAATAATTTATAATGGTAGAGCAAGTATAGGACAATCCAGTTGATCATTATCCCGATGGCGCTGGACACGAGCAAGACGAGGGATCCAAGCCAGCCAGTAAATCCCAGCGTGTCCCCGATTTCCACGCCTATCATGTACAGGAGGATGGAATTCATGCCGATCGGGATGAAGAAGAAACCAATCTTTCTCCAAAACTTGTAGCCTTGCACGTCGATCACCCAGAAAAACAAGGCAAGAAGCAGCATGCTCCAGCCGCCAGCAAACAAGACGAACGAGCTCGTCCAGATGTTCTTGATGATCGGGAACGCGAAATTCCAGAGCACCCCGATGCCAAGGTTAATGGCACCCCCCGCTGCCAAGTACTGGGCCTTTTTGACTTGCGAGAAACTATTGTTTCGCAATAAGTGCCCGCACATGACACCGAGCAACGCGGTGGCTACAGCCGGAATGGAGCTCATTAGGCCTTCATTATCACCCAGCGGAACGTATCCTAAGCCACCCCCGATGCCATAGCAGCACCATCTCCCAGGGAGAAGTAGTTGATCGATGAAAGCCCCGAGATTGCCCTCGGGCGTGAGAATTCCTGCACCGTACCCCGGTACAGGCACGAGGGTCATGATTGCCCAATACCCTAGCAAGATGCCAATCATCGTGTAAAATTGCTTTTTCGCCGGCATGTTCATCACGATGATCGAGGCGACGAGATTGGCTATCGCGAATCGCTGCAAGACACCAAGCCATCGAAAATCCGCGATATCTAGCTTGAAAATTTGATCAAGGTTATTATATAATTGGCCGAGCAAGAAAAGAAGGGCTGCGCGGGTAAAAATATGCCTGTATAGCGTGCTTCGCTTGTCACCCCGCTCGAGCCGCTTGGTGATGGAAAACGGGATGCTCACGCCTGAAATAAACAGGAACAGCGGGAAAATCAAGTCATAATAATGGAAGCCAGCCCACGCCACGTGGCTGAATTGATCGTTGAGTATCGGTGCGTAAGTTGGCCCGAGGATCAGTAGAAATAGGGCAGAAAAGAACGTGGTGCCCCCCTTGAGCATTAGCATATCCCAGCCACGTAATATATCGATAGAAATGAGCCGGTGCTGGATAAGGTCCAAGGATTCTCTCCGGAACTTCTTCTTGACGGTCAAGGTAGATTGTTTACTGGAGTCTTGATCGTTTTCCATCGTTTTCATCTCCGCGCCGGCGTCTTGATCGTTTTCCATCGTTTTCATCTCCTCATTTCACGCTTGATCTTGATCCCGATTATCGCGATTGCAGGAATGGTAAAGGCCACGATGACATCGGGCCCATATCCAGAAAGCAATGATCGTCGCTGGAACAACGAGATAACTTGCGACGCGACGGGGCCAGGCGCAGTTGCATTCATCGTGGCATTTAATGAAAACAAGACACCATCTGCATCCCACGATGCCCGGCAATTAATTCCATTTCCGACTTGATGCAAGGACTTGTTCACCACGTTCTCGTTGATGAAGGGCACAAGAGATAACGGCATCGATGCATTTGACGGAACGATATCGGTGATGTTAATGCCAAACCCACCGGAAAAAATAATGAACGTGGTTTGGTTCCACGTGATGGCGTAGAACAAAGAGTAGTTCTCAACCGCATTTACACGGAGATACGCGATTCCGGTGCTCAACGTGCCATTCTTGTAAGAAATGTTATAATTATAAGCAAATGTATCTCCCGTTTGCACCTTGACGTACTCATTCGATGCAGCAACGGGCACCGAACTAGAAAACATTAGAACGGAAAGCATGCCCAAAAATATGGCAACCTTTAACGTTGATTTCATGATTTTTTCAAGTTCCGATCTCAGTACACGGTCCTCCGTGAAGAAGTATTTTAAAAGGTTTTATTCGAAATTCGACCATTTTTCTTTCTCTTTAAAGAATGGGGTCAATTTTCCTTCAAGCTATGCAATTTCTGCTTCTTTTGTGGAGATGGATTACCATTCAAATCTCCGGTTGCTGGTATTTTTTCAGCTCGAACTTTCAAAATGTTATATGATTCAAGCGCGAATGATGATTGACACAGATGAAAGCAATCGAACTCCTGGACCACTTCCAAAAAATCGGCACGTGGGTGAATTGGAATGGCAAGGAAGCCGACAAATTCTTATTTGGGGATCCAGATACCGAGGTGAAGGCCATTGGTGTCGCCTGGATGCCATCGCTTGCAAATTTAAAGCAAGCCGAGGAAATGGGCTGCAACGTGTTCATCACGCACGAACCGCTTTATGCCGGTTTTGCCAACGAATACGGCGTGTATTCTGCAAACAACGTGTTGCTCGAAGAAGACGATCCTTGGATCGAGAAGGGTAAATGGCTCGAAGAACAAAATATGGTCGTGCTGCGATGCCATGACACGTGGGATGATTATCCAGGTATCGGCATTCACGGTGCATGGGCAAAATTTCTCGGCTTCGAGGAAAAACCCGTGAACCATGCAAAATTTTACGAGGTTCACGAGATATTGCCAACCTCTCTCGATGATTTCGGCCGCCGAATCTTGAAGCGGGTGCGCACGCTCGGGCAAGATGCAGTCCTTGTCGTCGGGGATTCTGGAAAGGAAGTCACGCGCGTTGCATTGGGCACGGGAGCAATCACGAACTATCGCACGATGCACGACCTCGGGGGAGACGTTCTCTTGCTCACGGACGACGGCACCCGGCTGTGGGAAAGCGCGCAATGGTCGGAGGATGTTGGTATCCCCTTGATCATCGTGAACCACGCAACTTCAGAGGAACCGGGCATTCGTGAGCTCGCTCGATACCTTCAGAGCACCTTCTTGCACGTGCCGGTTTATGCAATCGAGCGTGGCTGCTTATATCACTCGATCGTTCGTTAAATCGGTCGCATTCTCGAGTTCGTTGAATAATTGAATTATCTACTATTTGTGAATATCCAGGTTCAACGATCATCGTTTATTGCAATCTCTCGAACCTTTTATATGCAGATCACCATTGATGTTGTGGATACTCCAAAATCAAGATCGAGGCGCAATTGCACGACGCAGGATGAGGGTCAACCATTCAAGTCCACGCGGATTCATTCTATGGAACCGGACCCGTTTGATCAATCACAGCCACGAATTGGCAGGCGAGAGAGCGAGCCACATTCGCTGGAAGTGGCTTATCTTCACGATGTGCTCACCACGAATTTTTCACAGCATCACGCGCTGATAGATCTGCATCATTACTTTATTCACGATGACGAGGAAATTGATCTTCAATTCGATGTTTCTTTTTTTATGGATCTCTCGATTCCCTACACGTTATCATCGTATCGGGCAGTCAATTTTCAAGACCAGGTCCCAGTGCTCGCGATCAACATCCTCTCGAAAAGTACATGGAGGACCGACTTGAGCGAGAACCTGGATCTTTGCAGGGTATTACGCGTTCCGATATACGTTGTTTTTGCTCCATATGATGTCGCGACAAAACTTTATCGGCCGCCGTTCGTCAGGGCATACCAGCTCCGGGACGACGGTTCGCAAGAGATCAAGGAACAACGAAATTGCTGCATGGATGAATCAAAATCAATCCTGGAGCAGAATCTCATCGATTTCGGTGGCGTCGTTCCGTTTCGGATCGGGATCGAGGAAATGGTCGAGAAGCACGAGCAAACCATGAATCGATATAGATTAATTTTGGTTCATCAAGACCGCCCCGAGAGATATTACACCAGCCTTGAACAAGAAAAGGAACGTGCCAATCAGGAAAAGGAACGTGCCAATCGGGAACAAGAACGTGCCGACAAGTACAAGAAACTGCTCGAAGATAACGGCATCGAGCCGTGATGTGGTTTTTCTCTTTAAGTCGTGATTCCGGCGTTTTTTTTTACCTTATTAGCGAAAAATGGTGAACCGTGCGCCGGATAAATCGTTGTAACGTGCAAACGCGAGATCGTTGTCCAAGATTCCTTCAGCCGAAGACGATCGGTCGCGTACACTGGATAGAGCTTCTTGCCAAGCAAGTTCGACCAGCGCGCGTTCATGAACAAGTCCCCGCAAAATAATTCACCACCGGGTAATAAAATGGAAATGCTGTCACTGGAATGGCCAGGCGTGTACAAGAATTGGCCAACAATCCCGATTTCCTCGGGAAAGGCCACGGGGTCTTGGCCGTGAATGATGAAGTCTTTCTCGCGTGGTTTTAGTGGAGGAAACGTGAATGGATGAAAATGCTCGAAAAACTTGAAAAATCGCAACGCGCGCTTGGAAATGTAATATGAGTCATCATCTTCCAAGCTCTTGCCCGCTTCGAGATGAGGTAAAGCATTCTCGTGCACGGCGAAACGGGCGCCTGATTCTTCCAGCAACGGGGAAACAAAACCCGAATGATCATCGTGGTGGTGGGTGAGAAATACCCACGTGATGTCCCCGAGGGAAATGTTGAATTTTTTCGCTAGGATTTTCTTGAAGCGCGTATATTGCGGGGGATAACTCGTGTCAACAAGGACAAGGTTGTCATTTAATTTCAACAAGTACACGCGAGTGATGTTCAGCTGGATTGGCAAGATTTGGATGCCGTCTTCTGCGCGTTTCATGCTTCCTTCAAGAACTATAGCACTTCAAAGAGTATAAATCACGCACTTCTAAGAGTACATTGATAGTGCGTTGGTGCAAGCTTGATGGCGAGAATACAGTTCCGCGTGCTTGATGAGGATGGTGTCGATTCGATATTAAACGCGGCAAAAGATGTCCTGGAGAATGGGGGTTGCAATGTCATGCACCCCGCTGCGCTGGAGTTACTTGAAAACGCTGGCGCCATTGTTGAAGGGGATCGTGCCAAGTTACCGCGGAATCTCGTTGAACGGTGCATCGAAACCGCGCCCAAGGGATTCTCTATCTACGATCGCTCGGGAAACAAGGCGATGGACCTCACGGGCACGAACGTGTACTACGGGACATCGACTGCGAGTCCAAAGACGAGAGACCCGTTCACGGGGGAGATTCGAGAAACATGGATTTCAGATATCTCGATGGGTGCAAGAATAGCCGACGCCTTGCCAAACATCGATTATGTCATGCCGATGGGAACGGCACAAGACGTGCCAGCCGCATCCGAGGAAATGCATGAATTTCAAGCCACGGTCACCAACACGACGAAGCCAATCGTGTTCATAGGATACAACGCTAGGGGGGTGCGATCGGTCTTTGATATGGCGGCAATCGTGGCTGGTGGAACGGAAGAGCTCCGTAACCGGCCGTTCGTCATTTCTTATCCAGAACCCATTTCCCCGCTGGTTTTCCCGGGAGAAGTGGTGGAAAAAATGCTCGTGGCCGCCGAGCTGGGAATGCCCCAGGTTCCAGGGACGACGGTCCAGCCCGGGACGACGTCGCCAGTGACTTTAGCTGGAGCCGTTGTGCAATTGATCGCCGAGGGGCTCGTGAGCATAGTCTTGATTCAACTCGCCAACCCCGGTGCCCCGTGCTTTCTTAGCGGAAATCTCAACATTTTTGACATGAACACGACGTTGATGAGCATCGCCGCGCCCGAAATGAGTCTTGGCATCGCGGCGCAAGCAGAAGTCGCTCGATCCCTTGGCTTGCCAACGTGGGGGCTTGCGGGATCCACGGATTCCAAGGTCTTGGACGCGCAAGCGGGCATCGAGAGTGCCTTCTCCATCCTGGCACAAGGCATGGCGGGATTGAACTTGATCCACGACCTTGGCTACCTTGATATGGCAATGGTCTGCTCGATCGAGATGCTAGTCATGGGAAACGAGGTTGCTGGCATGGCCCGGCATTTACTAAAGGGCATCGAGGTTAACGACGATACCTTAGCGCGCGATGTCATCAAGAGCATTGGCCCGGGCGGGAACTATCTCAAGAGCCCGCACACGCGTGCTCATTATCGAAACGAGCTGTGGTTCACTGACTTGTTCACGCGGGTGCATTATAATCGCTGGAAGCATGAAGGTGCTTTGGACCTCGCGGCCCGAATTCGAGACAAGATCAAGGAAATCGACGCGTCGCACGTGGTGCCCGCGCTGTCCGATGAAATCCTTGACAAATTACAATCCTTCATTGAAGAGAAAGAATCGAACATGGCGTGAAATGACGTGAACATCGACCAATTTTACGAGGATATTTGCAAGGCAATAGTTGAATTGGAAGAAGACAAGGCGGTTGCCCTCGCGCAACAAGCGATCGACGAGGACATGGATATCTTGGAAGTAATTGAAAAAGGCTTTGGTATGGCCATCAACAAGATGGGTCAAATGTTTGAATCTGGCGAGTTTTTCTTGCCAGAGCTTATGTTGGGCGGCAATATCGTACAAGCCGCCATGAACATATTACTACCGCGGTTGAAAGCACAAGGCACAGCGACCACGCTGGGTAAGGTCTTGATGGCCACGATCGAGGGCGACATCCATTCCATCGGCAAGAACATCGTGGCAACCATGCTGAGCGCCAATGGCTTCGAGGTCGTTGATCTCGGGGCGGATGTACCTGTTGAAAAGATAATCGACGAGGCGGTTGCCCAAGACGTGAACGTGATCGGCGTTTCGGCGCTGCTAACGACCACCATGACCGGGCAGAAAAAACTTGTCGACATGCTGGTCGAGCGAGGCTTGCGCGATCGCTTCAAGATTGTCATCGGCGGCGCAGCTGTGAATGCTGATTGGGCAAGTCATTGCGGGGCAGACGGTTTCGGGGAAAACGCCATCGATGCCGTGAGGCTCATCAAGAATCTCTTGGCTGGTGCATGAATCGATGGAAAACTCGTCCAATTGCAAGTTGCAATATCATCTATTGAACGATGACCAAATCCAGCGCATTCACGAGAACACGTTGCATATCCTCGAAGATATCGGTGTCAAGGTGAACAATGACGACGGTCTTCAAGTGCTTCAGGATGCGGGTTGCACGGTCGATGGCCAGATCGCCCGGATCCCCCGCGACATCGTCGAGGCATGCATCGAATCCGCCCCGTCACGGGTTGATATCTTCAATCGGAAAGGAGATCTTGCAATGTCATTGGAAGGCCGCAACAGTTATTATGGCTTGGGCACGGATCTCCCCACCACGATCGACATGGACACTGGCGAGACCAGGAAATCCGTGCTGCAAGACGTTGCCAACGCCGCTAAGGTCGCGGATTATTGCCAAAATGTCGATTTCATCGCATCGTTTGCTTTGCCCAGCGACGTGCCGACGAACACCATGTACATCGAATGCTTCAAGGCCGAGATGGAAAGCTCCTTGAAACCCATCTTTTTTACCGCCGCAGGCAAGGATGACATCGAATACATCGTCAAGATGGCACGGCTCATCGCTGGTGGGGATGCAGAATTGCGCGAGAGGCCCTTCTTGATTCACTACTCGGAGCCAATCGCGCCGCTTATGCATTCGAAAGGGGCTGTAGACAAGGTGCTCTTTTGCGCGGACAACGAAATTCCCCTCTGTTACATTCCTACAGTCCTTCTCGGGGCAAGCGGGCCCGTCACGCTGGCAGGCGGTGTCACGCAAGCAAATGCCGAGGCGTTGAGCGGCATCGTGTTGCACCAGTTGAAGCACAAGGGTGCACCCATCATCTCCGGTTGGGCGGTTGTGCCCCTCGATATGAAGTCAATGACGTATTGTTACGGGTCTCCCGAGTTGCGGCTCACCAATACGGCGTTTGCCGATATTTATCACCATTACGAGATTCCCTGTTGGGGGATTGTCGGCACGGACGCGCATGGCTTTGACCAGCAAGCCGCGATGGAGCATGCATTCGCGAATTTGCTCGCGGCACTCGATGGTGCGAATCTCATCCATGATATCGGCTATCTTGGCCAAGGATTGCTGGGTTATCCTGCATCAATCGTAATGTGCGACGAGATGATTAGCTTCATCCGGCGGCTCATGCGCGGCTTCGAGCTCTCGGATGACACGCTGGCCATGGACATTATCGAGAAGAATAGCCCTGCCAAGACATCGCAAGCCAACTTCTTATCCGAGCGGCACACGCTGAATCACTTCCGAACCGAGATATGGCGACCCGTGACCGGCATCAACCGTGACACGCCTGACACGTGGCGCAAGAAGGGTGCGAAGACATACGAGCAAAAGATCATCGAAAAAACGCGTGAAATTCTCGCTACGCACGTGGCAGAACCATTGTGCGATGACATCCTCGCACAACTTGCCGAGATTGTCCAGGACGCACGGACCAATCTTGAAAACAAGCAATTCAGCGCTTAGGATTTGAAAAAAGTTTCTCCTAACATTTTAAACTTGTTTTAAGATATAGGTGTTAAGAGTCGAAGACTTAGACGGGAAATAGGTTAATATTCAAATTAGTATGTTATTAATTGCTATGGAAGAAACTGAGATTACCGTCAAGATTCCTTTATCCGTGAAAAAAGCGCTTGAAAGCGCTGACATAGATGTAAATGTAGCGGTTTCTAATGCAATTAATGAGATTTTGCAAAGAAGCTCGATTAAGGAACATTATACAGAAGTTATTCTTCAAAATAAAGAAATAAACGCAATTACTGCAGAAGATATCCCTCCCGGCAATTTCTTGTATATTCCCGATCTTAGTCTCGAACAATACGAGGCCATCGTAGATGAAACAGGCTGGGAATACTTGGATGGCATTCTCATCCACCATTCTCCCGAATCAAATATCCACAACGCAATTTTCAACCTGATAAATCATCGAGCAATGTCAACCCTCGATCCAGCCTCGATTATCCTTAGAACATCCCATGTTGCCTTGAATATTTATCAAGATAAACCAGAACCGGATTTGATGGCCTTTAGCAAGGATGATTTCCGAAGAGCAAAAAGGGCTGATGGCAGCGAATCTGAAATCATTGAATCCGCGCCATTGCTGGTCATCGAAATTATTTCTAAAAGTAGTAGTAAAAACGATGAAATTAAGAAGCAAAAGTACCTTTCGAAAGGTATCAAGGAATATTGGCGGATTTATTGCCATGACGATCCCCTGAAGGTTATGGTGTGTTGGCTGAAAAAAGGGATATATGAGGAAACAGAATATACGGCAGGAGAAATACGGTCAAGGATTCTCCCCGATTTTGCAATCACGTTTGAAGAACTATCGAATCCCGATATTTCACGTTAATCGTGGAACCAACGAAAAAATGCAAAATTGGCATCATTTCTCTTTGATGTATCTTGCAAGTCGGTCCATCGTTTCCTGCGATAATCGTGGTGCGTCATCCCGAGATAATACTTCCCTTACCCTGGCCCTTGCGTTTTCGAGCAAGCTCGGCATGCCCTTCGCAATCCATGAATCCACCGATAAACGCGTGCTCAAAGGCGGCACGAAAATCTCCTTTCGAGCATAAGTTCTTGTATGTTTCAGCGTCAAGAATGCTTTTGACGGCGTGTTAGCTATCGTTTCGATCTGGTCAAGCGCCAAAGTTTCATCATTAACGGCAATTCCGTCCTTCCACCGGAGCATGATGCCGGCGAGATCATCATCGATTTCCAGCAATTCCAAGCTCGATGCTAAGATCGACGCGTAGGTGCCGGCACACGTGATGTAATTGATGCCAGCGCTCGCCGCGGCAAATAAAGTCATGAAGCGCTCGATGCCATTCTGCATATCGAACTGGTTGGCATTCGTGATGGCACCCGCAGCACGCGAGGGGATATTATAATGACGGGCGAGCTGGGCAGCGGCGGCGGTGATAAGCCCTGTCTCCACGGAGCCCCAGGCAACGTTCGCGGTGTACGGGTCCATGACGCTGTTCACGCAGCCGTACAAGACCGGCGAGCCAGGCGATCGCAATTGCGCCACGACAAGCGTCGCAAGGATTTCCGCGTTAGTTTGCGCGAGCAAACCCGCGATCGTGACCGGAGCGGTCGTACCACCGCATGCCGCGGGCGCAATGATGATCGGTTGCTTGTTATCAGCGAAGACCATCAGGCCTTCGGTGAGATCGTGTGGCAAGCGCAATGGGCTAATCGGGTTATAAAACGCGATGAGTCGTGGGTTTGTTTCGAGGTCATCTTGATCCCCGATGATGATCCGGGCAAGATTCATCAGGTCCTGGCTCATTGCCCGTCCACGACAGCCCATGCCAAAGGGCTTCCGCGACCACTTTCCCCACTCGGTCATCGTTCGGACGTGCATGTCCTCGTAAGGCATGTCGACGGGCCAGACATCGAGATGTGTCGAGGAGATGTATTGCAAGGAATCCATGATCCTAATATATTTCACGAAATCGTCGAGCGTTGCATCGCGCGGCATTCTCGGATCCTGTTCATCGAATACTTTCGTCGGTGACCCTTGCGACGCGAAGATCGTACCTTCAGTTGAGACGTCGAACTTGAACGTGCCGTCGGGGCCGGACATCGAAAATGACGCAGGCACGCGAGCGAGCATCTCGTCGACGAGCTCGGGCGTGAGCAGCACGGTGACACCATCGTCCTTGATTGTGGCACCATTCTCAGCAAGTAAGGTCCGGGCTTCATCGTACTCGATCTTCAAGCCAATGCGCGTGAGAATGTGCATCGAGGAGTCGTGAATGGACCGGATCTCGTCGGAGGACAAGACCTCGAATCGTGAACTCTTCATGAATGGGATTCACGCGCGTTCAGAATTGTTCGATGATTTCTCGCACTTGTCCCTCGCTCGAAAAGCCTACCATGACCCCATCCTTGACTGCCATGCTGTTGAGTTGCAACGTGAATGATGCAAGATCGTCAACGGGCTGATCATCATGCAATAACTGAAACTTGTAATTGCAAAGCACGTCTTCTAGCAAGTCTTTAAGTGGCACGTCCTTCGTTTCATTCCCCACGATATCGCCGACCCGCTGGCCATCCTTGAAGAAAATCATTGTCGGGACGGCGGTGATGTGGTGATTCGCAGCCAATTCTTCCTTTTCGTCAAGATTCGCTTGCACGAGCTGTATCGTTCCTTCGTCTTGAAGACCATGCAACACGGGTGACAGCATCTTGCAAGGTTGACACCAGTCCGTGTAAATATCGAGGACGACCTTTCCTTCCGGAGGAATCTCGATGCCCATTTGCGACAATTCCTCCACGCTTGGTGGTATGATGCCTTCTGCCATGTAAAACAACTCCATTTTTCGATATCGCTATGTATCTGGCACGTTTCATAAAGGTTGTGTAACTCGACAATGGCAAAAAAAGAGGGCTTTCTGGGAGAGAAAATTTGAAAACCATTATATTTCCATGAGGGCACGGTTGATGATTTCGTCCTTCATGTGCTCGTTGAGATCGACAAAATACGCCGTGTACCCGCTGATGCGGACCATGAGGTCCGGATAGTTCTCGGGGTGTGATTTTGCATCGATGAGCGTTTTGGCATCGTGAATCGTGAATTGCACCTGCATGCCACCTTGCTTGAAGTAAGTCTTGATCAAGGCCTTGAAATCCTCGATCTTTTCTTGATTCTTGAACAAAGACTTGTTGAATTTCATGTTCAATGCCATTCCATTGGGCATTTTCGTTGCATCGAGCGTGGTGAGCGACTTAAACACGCCTGTCGGCCCCTTCCGCTGGCCGAACGAGACCGGCGTTAATCCTGATGCGAACGGCTCGCCTTTCAACTTTCCTTCGGGGTACGCGTCGGTAACCTTTCCAAAGCCACTGTGAATTGTCATTGACCAATAACCGGGGTTATAGTAACCACCACGATAATTCTTGATGCCGCGGCTCGTTTCATAGAGAAAGTCGATCAAATTTTTCCCGATTGCATCTACCTCCTCGACTCCGTTGCCAAAATGATCGAGCTTGTTCACGATGTAACTGTGTAAACCCTTGGCATTGTTGAAATTCGTGTTCACGATCTTCAAGAACTCGGCAAACGTGAGCTTTTTCTGATCGTATACTAACTTCTTCACGGAATAGAGCGAATCGATGAGGTCGGCCGTGGCAATGAAAGCGATGCCCGATGAGTTGTACGTCGCACCGCCAAACATCAAATCTTTTCCTGACTCCATCGGTCCCTCGAAAAGCGCGGTCAACAAGGGTTGCGGATGCAAGTATTGCCAGACTTTGCCAAGCGCGTTGTTCAATTTCGTCGCATTCTCGATGAGGAATTTCAATTGTTCCTTCACCGCGTGCTCGAAGGACTCGTATGTCGTGAACGTTTCGGGGGTGCCTGTTTTCGGCCCGAGATCTGGAATGTGGCGTGAATCGCCGTTGCCTCCGGCGAGCTCCAGCGCGGCCATGACGTTGATCAGGATCGCGCCCGTGTGGCCGAAAGTGCGGCCCGCTGAGTTCGGTTCGAGGCAACCCACTTGTGCATAATCGCGTGCATCTTCCAGGGAGACGCCGGTCTTCTCCAAGGCAGGAATAACTGCCGAATCGTTCACGAGCGACGGGGTAGCACCCGTGCTGATGATGACTTCCGCGAGCCGTTGCGTGTACTCGGGCGGATCATCCTCGCGAACGCGAGCATTCAAGTTCGGATCACGGACCTTCACGATATCGACGACATCGAGACACAAGAAAGTGGTCTCGTTCACGGTGTTGTTACCTTCCTTGTCGCATCCGCCGATCGTGATCGCTTGATTCGATCCTGTGCCCCCGAAGATCACCTCGGCAGCTTCCGGCACGAGTGGTAAATTATCGCCAACCTTGCACCAAAAATGCGCCAATATCTCGATCGCTTCCTTCCTGGTGATTTTTCCTTCTTCTAGATCGTGCACGTAGAATTTATTCAAGAGCTGATCGATGCGGCCTATGGAAAAGCCCACGTTGGCTTGTTCCTGGTAAAGAGCATTCATGCATGTCCAGATGCTCTGCACCGCTTCCCAGAAAGTGTTGGGAGGGTTAGCGGGAACATTGCGGCAGATTTCAGCCATCATCTCGAGCTGCGCTTTTCCTGCCTCGTCGGTGCATTCCGAAGCTTGCCTGCGAGCCTCGTCACTGAGATGATTGGCATAAGCGATCACGCCTTCCATGGCCGTGATCATGCCTTGGTAAATGGTTGCTTGCTCGTCGCTGGCATCTTTCACGTGATCCCTAGCCTCGGCAATGAGACCAAGCAAGCCCTTGTCAAGCACGCGCTGGTAATCGGGAATCGTGTGGCTCTGGCAATTATACTTGCTCACCATGTACAAGAACAATTCCTTGTGCATGCGATAGCTCGGGTCATCATCACCGACATCTTGACGGAGCAACTCGCCCGTGTTTTTGTCCATCCAGAATGGCACGATATCCCTGTCCATTTCTTCGATTTCCTCGAATGACAAGAAATACGGGTTATTTTTGCGGGTTTCCATGGTCAAGACCTCGGGAATGATGCCCCCGCCAGAGACAAATTCTGGATAATAGAGCACGCCTCGCCGCTTGGATGTCGAAGAACCGGCAAGAAGCTCACGAGGAAATATGTTTGCTTTCTTGTGTTCAAGGATATACGCCAGTGATTCTGCCTGGCGCGTGAACGGATGAGCATAATCCAGTCCACCCTTTTCCTTCAAGAAGCGCGTGATGAGCCGTGCCCGTTCGATGCAAAATTCACCTTTACCGCGAACCATGTAATTCCGTATCTCATCGAGATGCGAGAAATCAGACATCGTGAATTTTTCATCAGTATTATAATCGAGTTTACTGATTTTGGATGCTCTTGCCATGAAAACCCACCGTGAAAGGTCATTCAACTAAACCAATTCTAAATTTATAATCAAGCTCATTTTACATTGTTACACTTTTAACGAAGATTCCTATTTTCGCGACATCGCGAATATCAGATCCTGATATTCTAAGATCGTGGCACGAATTTTGCTAGCTGGATCGTTAACCTGCCGCCAGCGCAAAAAGTTAATCGAAAATCGCTTTGATACAAAATATTAGGAATAACAAGTCCTGTTGATGATGCTCAGTTTCAATTCATCAGATAGATCGTTGAAATATGCACAGTATCCGGCAATTCGAACCATGAGGTACTTGTGGTTTTCAGGGTGTTCATAAGCATCCAGCAATATTTCCCGGCTAATGATATTTGGTTGCAGTTGCATTCCGCCTGTGGTGAGAAATGTCTTCAATATGCTTGCCAGGTTTTTAACACCGTCTCGTCCTTGAAACAATGCGGAATCGATGGTGAGCGTGGCTGTCGTGCCATTCTCCGCATGATCCGTGAAATCCACGCCGGCGACAGAATTCAGCGCTGACAGTAAATCCGTCTCTTCCATGCCATAATGCGGAATGATGCTGTTGGCAAGGGGCACGCCTTTCAATCGGCCCGAGGGCAAGGCCTGGGTTTTTATTCCATATCGAGTGCCAACGTTCAAGGCATAGTATCCTGCAGAATACCTGCCATTGCGCGGGCAGTTCTCCACAGACTCCAAGGCGTTGTTGTAAATCTCCAAGACCTTGTTCACCCAGTTCGCGGCTTCGCGGGACGAATCATCGCCAAATTTCGGCACCGCGAGTAATGCATTTTTGATCTGTTGGTTGCGTTCCCCCTTGAAATTCTTGTCGATAGCGTTGATGACGTCCAGCATGGTGTATTGCTTGTTCTTGAAAACTACCTCGTCGATCGCATGTAATGAATCCGCGACGTCGGTAACACCGACTGCCTGGATGCCGCTGCTGTTCAAGGTTGCACCGCCTTCGTACAAGTCTTTTCCGGATTCAAGACAACCCTTGGAAAGCGAGGATGCAAGAGGCGTGGTAAAGTTTTTGCGAAGCTCCTTTTCAATGTTCTGGTGATCGGTTAATATAGCCTTTGCCAGCGTATTTAACCGGAATTGGAAGCGATCAAGCAATTCATCCATGCTCAATGGCGGGTTTAACTTGACGCGTCGCGGCGTCGTGCCTGGACGATAGGTTATATTATCCATCTTGAAGGTATCCTTCAAGAGATTGCTGATCAGTTTTTCAATTTGGGCACGCGTTCCAAAGTTCCACAAGTCATATTCGTGCCCTTTCATTGCTTGCAATAAGGGCAATGTAAGATTTATGTTGGCACAATCCGTGTTGCCAAAGTGATCATCTGTGGCATTTGGTTCAACACATCCAACGATCGCGTAATTTCTCGCTTGTTGCAAGGTAACCGGATAATGTCTTTGTATGGATTCGATGTACAGTTCATCGCTGTAGATTTTCGGCTGTGGACTCCCGCTAAGATACGCCTCCGCTAGCCGTTCGAGGAATCGATCAGGACTATTCTTGTGAATTCTTGCAGCCATGTCTATCGAATAAGGCTGCAGCTCACAGACATCCACCAGCATGTAGGTGATATCGTTGGTAGCATCATTCCCATCCGTGTCCACTCCGCCAAACGTCACCGTTTGATCCGTGGAAAGCGTCTCGAAAAGCAAGTTAAGGTGCAGGAAGGAATTACCATCATTTACCAGCACGCACTCATCCATCTTGAGAATGAACAAGCAGAGCAATTCTTTTGCTTGGTCATAATTGAGTAGCCCTGCTTCTTCATCCTTTTTATAATAGGGATACAGTATTTGATCAAGACGTCCGAAGGATATCGCATTTTCATAGGATTCCGTGCAAAGCGCGATGTGTAAAAGTAACATGCTTTGCAAGGCTTCATGATACGTGCGGGCGGGATACTTAGGAACATGGTTGCAGATCTCGGCCATGGCCTCCAATTCTTTTCGTCGCACCGGATTTTCTTCTTTTTCACTCAAGCTCGAAAGCGTATCAGCATATCGCTGCGCGAACGCTTCCAATCCTTCGAGGGCAATGATGGTGCCATCGTAAAAATCTTGATTATTTTCAGGTTTTTCTTTCCGAATAGTTTGAATCTCGTCGATAAGCCCGGAAGTACCTAATTCGAGAATTCTTTCAAAATTTGCTATGTAATGTGCTATCTGGGCATTGTTATTGTTAAAGCCAGCTGTCAATTCCGCGGTCCGCGCGATTCCTTGCAAAAATTTCGATGGAGTCGAATAAAATTTCCTGAAGAGACTATGATTCTTCCAGTATGGAAAGACGTGAAGGTAACAATACATTCTATCTTTCAGCGATAATTCAAATGAAACTGGTTTTTGACGATTTACTTTGTAGAGAAAAATGCCGGGAAGATCGCCATAAAGCTCTTCCCAAACATTGCCAGCAACTCTCTTGGATGTATAATTGCCGACGAGCAATTCCTCGGGATAGATCTTGACAGTCTTATTTTGCAGGATGTAGGCGAGGCGTTCGGCCCTGTGAATGGGCGTCGGCTTGTCAAAACCATGCTCCTTGTAATACTTTGTTTTTAGCTTGGCCGCTTCTATGCAAACTGACCGGGGATATTCCCTTATAGCTTTTTGGATGTCTTTCACGCGCTGCGTGAAATCTGCCTTGGGTCTTAGGGTATCTAGCTCCGCGTTTTCAGCCCTGATACCGTGCTTACCAAAAAGTTCTACACTCTTCTTGATCGATGCAAGGCTCTGTTCAGGGGTGATGTTTAAAGATGCCTGGTTCAAGCCGAGACGCTTGGCTTTATCCTCGTACAAGTTGTGGTATTTCATCAATTCGATCGAATCGTAATTGATCGAATGTAAAAAATCGGCTGTTGCTTGGATGTTGCTTTCGCCATCCGTGAATCCCGGCACCATCACCATACGGAACTTGATATTGGCATCAGAATCGAGGAGTTTGCGAATGTTGTCATGGATCAATATACTGTCTTGTTTCGTTAACTTCACGTGGAGGTCGTCGTCGCCAACCACCTTGAGATCCACGATAAAGAAATCGATGTAGGGCGCAACTTTTCTGATGGTTTTCCAGGGCGCGTGCAGCGATGTTTCAACAGAAACTCGTATATCTTGTTTTTTTAACAATTTCAATAATCGTGCCAAGCTTTCCAGATCCTGCAAGAGGGGTTCGCCTCCGCTTAGCGTCACCCCGCCGCTTGTCGAGCTGTAATATTCTCTATCTCTTGACACGACGTCCATTATGTCATCGATTGAATAATTGCATTCAGGAACCAGAGCACCACGAAATGGTTGTCCTTCCGGATTTTGGCACCACAAGCATCTCAAGTTGCAACCTTGGAAGAAAATCGTGGTGCGAATTCCCGGGCCATCATAAACACACGTACGTTGAATTTTAAAGATTTTGAGGCCTTGAGTCATTTCTTGCCCTTGAGCTATCTTTAAACCTTGAGTTACTTGCATTTTTAACTCCTTTCAAATATATACATGGACTCAATTGTAACCAATCACGCGCGCTGCTAACATGCCCGGTCTTTATCCAACATGAAAATTGGCGTTATGGCGAAATCGATGAAACCGAGCTCGTTATCATACGTTTCCAATTTACAATGGTATTAGTTACGCAATTTCCTAATAAAATTTTGGGACTTGCTCATAAAGGTTATTACCGGCAAATTCCGTTATTAATCAATGCATAAATTTTTAATAGGATCAATAGCGAGAACTTTGAAACATCACCTTGTCATGCTTTGAAGAAAATAATCTGTTTTTCTTGGTTGATTAAAAATAGAGCCGAAAGCGTTCACGATAATACTGCTTGATTGCCTCATCGTCAACGTGCTCGCCGTTCAGATCGAGCTGCGCTATGGAAGCAAGCATCTCGTACGTGGGCAAGATGGATCCGGAACGCTTTTTCTCGACAAGTTCGAAGGCATCGAAAAATTTGTAATGATCCTGGAGTAATATCACGATCACGATGGCCGGCGCCCGTTGCATCCCCGCGGCACAATGCACGAGGATACCGTGCTTTGGACGGTGTTCTCGCACGAACGCGTGGATTTGCGCGGCGATCTCCGGCGTGATGTGGCTCCATTCCTCCAGCATGAGGCGCAGGTAGGCAATACCTTGCCCTTCGAAGCAGTTTTCAACCCGGGTCGTGCAGTTGATGATGGCACGGATGTTATTTTTCTTTAGCCAGGCACCATTCCTTGCATCGTCCTCGTCGCCAATGAATAAATGGTCCAAGATCTCGTCCAATATCAACACCATCGACACGTTGCCCGAACGAATCCGTGCCACGATTAACATGGCTATCAAGCATTCGTTTGGCTTTAAGGATTGAACCATTCACGCCTTGATCAGGCGCTTTCTCGATAGCACTTGCGTGTTAAAGCATGGTTAAATATCCATGGTGAACAATGACATTAAGCATTGAAAAGAGGAAATGCTCTTGGCACAAGTAGTTGATTCCTACCGGGCGATAGGCTCGATTCTGCGAAACATGGGACTATCGATCTTGCTATCATTCATAGCCCCCGTCATCGGACTTTGGAGCTTGTACTTGGCACTCCAATTGATATTGGCGACCAGGAACGCTGCAAGAGAACACAACAATCCCCGGTTTCGGGTGATGGGATCCCTCGCAATAGGAATCTTTACCAACGAGGTGATTCTCCTCGTGTCCGAGATCGTCACGTGGATAGTGTATTCAGTAGATACTATCGTTTTATCACATAACTCATTCTCTTCTTCTTCGCCAATGTACCTTTTTCTCGTCATTGCCGGTAGCATCGGAATTTTTTTTGCATGCGTGATATCGTGTCTTGGTATTGGATTTTGGGCTAAAATGAATGACTTCTTTAGATCCGATGTTGTTGGATCGATGCGCGAGAAAGGCTTGAAAGGTTCCAAGGCGACGATTCTTGGATATGCACTCGGGCTGCTCACGGCAATCTTCTTCATCCTTGTTTTATTAGGGTACTGGTATATGAACCAAGCCAGTTCCACTACATTATACCCCCCGCTATCAAGCCAGCAAATTTCGATACCGGTCCTCGCATTTAATATATCCTTGATCGTCGCCGGTATCCACTTGTTTCTAGCGATAGCGTTTATGGTAACCGGCTATTTCAAGACTGGAAGCGTATTTCATGAACTCGGGAGCACGGCTAGCACGGGATCAATTTCTCCTATTTCAATTCCAAGAATATCTGCGCAAATTCCAATTACTCCGGCCCAGTCGGTTAACAACGTTGGCGTCGAAGCAACCCGGCCTTCGGACCGGGTGATGTCTAGAGTACAAGCGCAAGGCGCGCCGGAAATCGTGTCTGGGGAGGCACCTTTACTTGTATCGGATGAAACGACGGCTCGTCTTGGAAGCCAATCGCCGGAGTTGCCTCATCCCGACCGGTGCCCGCGCTGCGGGAACATGTGGTTAATCGATCCTGATTTTGGCACGTGCGAATATTGCGGAGAAAAAATCTGGTGATGGTGAAATCATGATGCAACAGGTTAATGTCACGAAAAACCCGTTGATTTACCTCGTTCCTGGCTTGTTTCTCGCGTTTTTTATCTTGCAAGTCGTGTTTCTTTTAATCTTTCCCGTGTCATTTTCGATTGACATTACATATGTTTACGGTTTCAATGAGCCTGGAATAGCTAAAATTCTATATTATTGGCTTTTCCAATACTTGTCCATGTCGACATATCCTTCTTATTACATGCCAATATTTCTCCTCGAAGAAATAATAGCTAACAGTGTTAATTATATCAGCATCCCATTATCGCTGTTCAGCACGATATATATTGCTAACCAGCGGAAAACACCGTCGCAGATGTTGGATAAGGATCATACCCGGCATGTAATGCTCATTGGCTACATTTTATTGCTCGCTTTGGTATCATCAATGCTGGATCACGGCGTAATCATGATAGAAGCTACAGCCTTACAAATGAGTTCTTCTGCCATCATCGCGTTCTTTTTGTTATTCATAGTACCAAACCTAATTTTATTGATACTATCCTTCCTAATCGTGGCGGCAACACATGCACGCAATTCGCAATTGAATCATCTAGCACCATAGGAGATATATTAACATGCTCGATCTTAGAACCAAGCACCCCGATAAAGGAACCTTCTTCACGAAGATTCTCTTCCTCAATCTCATCATCATCTCTTGCTTCCTATTCGTCATTCCTGAAGCAATTGATACGATTGGTTACACGGGCATGTATTGGTCATGGAATTATTATCTCGTTCCCGAAGAGCTTCGGAATTTGTTTGTCGGTAATGTAAACCTGGCTCTTTTATCTTCTATTCTCACGATGATTCCTGGCATCTTCAACATGATCCTGGCAATCGTGGCTTTCATCACGGCATTCAAATTCAATCAACAAGGAAATACGAAGGAGATTTTCCGTTCTAACAAGATTCTTGCTGCCGTGTATTACGGACTTGCAACGAGCATATTTTCCGCTATCTTTTTTACGTTTTACATGAATATATGGATGATCCTTGAACCATCGGAAATTCCCTCTATTTTCTTGAATCCCATATATTTACTTGATTATATTCTGGAGACTAAGAACCTCATTCCTGTCATTATTTCGGTGTACGTTGCAATCCTGGCTTGGAAAATACCACGTTACCAATAAGCCGGGTTTATTATCATTTCTTTCATCCATGCATACTATTTCCAGCATGAATTGAAGATATTGATAGGTAATAATTCCCGAAATCAAGAAAGTACATTAAATGATCCCAAAATTCTGGGATCAATTACGCTTATATAATTGTCGGGCAAATTAATGATGGACATCAACATCCAATTTTTAAAATGGTGATATGACATGGAAGAAATGCACGAGTCTGTCTATAAATTCATTGAAGCAGTTGGCACGAGCGAGGTTTCATGGGAAGATGCCGTGAAGAACATCGTGAAGAAAGCTGCTGAAAGCATCGAAGATATCCGGATTGTCGAAATCAAGGACCTCGATGCAAAAGTAGAAAATCAAGAAGTCGTGTTATACCGCGTGCGGGTCAAGCTATCTTTCAAGCTGAAAGGTGGCGATTAAGAAATCTTAATTTTCTCGCACGCAAGCTGTTTATCTTTTTTTTATAGGAACCTTTGCAACCGTTCTCATACGGCAAATTTAATCGTGCTATGCATGATACTTGGTATCAACCTTTAACTCGGTGCGCGCCCTTTTTTTAAAGCGGAGGAATGCAAGTCATGAGCAAAGAGAATTATGCAGATAACCTACGCAAATGGGAAACTCGTTGTCTCGAACCATTTCTTAAGAAATATCCCGAACGGAAAGAAAATTTCAAGAATCTTTCTGGTACTGATATAAAAATTTGCTACACACCAGATGATATTAGCGATCTTGATTATGAAAAAGATTTAGGTTTTCCAGGCGAATTTCCATTTACCAGGGGAATCTATCCAACACTATACCGGGGTCGCCTCTGGACCATGCGGCAGTTCGCGGGCCTCGGCACCGCGGACGACACGAACCAGCGATTCAAGTATCTTATAGCGAATGGCCAAACTGGCTTATCCGTGGCATTTCACTTGCCGACGCTCTATGGCTACGAGAGCGGGACCGAGATGACGGTCGGGGAAATCGGCAAGGAAGGCGTCGCGATCGACACGCTTGCCGATATGGAAACGCTGTTCTCGGACATCGATCTTGGCAAGATCTCGACATCCATGACCATCAACGCGCCGGCGTCCATCCTCCTTGCCATGTACGTTGCCGTGGGGGAGAAACAAGGCGTTCCAGCTGACCAGCTCACCGGCACGATCCAGAACGACATCTTGAAAGAATACATCGCGCAAAAGTCGTGGATTTTTCCTCCGGAGCCATCGATGCGGCTCATCATCGACACGATCGAGTATTGCACGGCCCACGTCCCGAAATGGAACACGATCAGCATCAGCGGATACCATATCCGCGAAGCAGGCGCGACCGCCGTGCAAGAACTCGCTTTCACGCTCGCTGACGGGTTCGCCTATGTCGAAGCGGCATGCGATCGTGGCATCGATATTGATGAATTCGCTCCCCGCCTCTCTTTCTTTTTCAACGCACACAACGATTTCTTTGAGGAGATTGCCAAATATCGCGCCGCCCGTCGAATCTGGGCGAAACGCATGAAGGATAAGTACCAGGCACAGAATCCCGAGTCGTGGCGCCTGCGGTTTCACACGCAAACCGCTGGTGTCAGCCTTCAAGCACAAGAGCCCGAAAACAACATCATCCGCGTCACGCTCCAGGCCCTCGCTGCCGTGCTCGGTGGTACGCAATCATTGCACACGAATAGCATGGACGAGGCCCTGGCATTACCCAGCGAGAAAGCAGTCAAGATCGCATTGCGCACGCAACAAATCATCGCTAATGAATCTGGCGTGACGAACACGATCGACCCGCTTGGCGGCTCTTACTATGTCGAATGGCTAACAAATAAGATGGAAGAAGAGGCGGAAAAATACTTCCAAAAAATTGATGATATCGGCGGTGTCATTCCCGCCATCCGCAAGAACTTTTTCCAGATGGAAATTGCAAGGTCAGCCTACGAATACCAGATACAAGTTGAAAACGGCGATACGGAAGTCGTCGGGGTCAATTTCCAACGATCCGCGTCATGCAGCCCTGAAAAGATCGATTTGCTAAAGATCGATGAATCAGTAGCTCAGCGGCAAATCCAGCGGGTACAAGACATCAAGGCATCTCGCGACAACGCGAGGGTCGAAGAAGTGTTGGAAGCTGTACGCGTCGCGGCCGAGGGCACCGATAACCTGATGTATCCAATTCTCGATGCGGTCAAGGAGTATGCCACGGTCGGTGAAATCATCGATGTTCTTAAGAGCGTGTTCGGCGTGCACAAGGAGGATGCAGTGTTTTAAAGGTGACGTGCATGGAACAAGAACGAAAAATTCGCGTGATCGTGGCAAAACCAGGACTTGATGGTCATGACCGGGGCGCTAAAGTAATTGCCAGGGCGTTGCGTGATGCTGGCATGGAGGTTATCTACACGGGCTTGCATCAAACGGCTGCAATGATCGTTGAATCGGTCATCCAAGAAGATCCAGACGTCCTTTGCCTCTCTATCTTGTCCGGAGCGCATAATGCTCTCTTTCCCCAGATCATGCAATTGATGAAGGAAAAAGGCATCGAAGACGTGCTCGTCATGGCTGGAGGGGTTATTCCCCAGGATGACGCTGCGGCTCTTGCCGAGCTCGGTATCGAGGGATTTTACGGGCCCGGATCGAAATTGCAAGATATTATTGATTATATCAGGGCGCACTTGAAGCGATAAAGCGTTGGTGTAAATTCGGGGATGCAAGGAATGGAAATCGATGATCTCGTGGTACGCATGCATCAAGGGGATCGCCGCGCCGCGGCGCGCTTGATCACCCTGGCGGAAAACGATATCGATGCCGCGCGGGAGATATCGGAGCGAATCTTCACGAACACGGGGAAAGCCTATATCATTGGCGTTACGGGTGCGCCCGGTGTGGGAAAAAGTTCGCTGGTTAACCAGATCATCCAGGTGCTCGTTGAAAACGGATCCACCGTTGGCGTCGTGTGCGTCGATCCCACGAGCCCATTCTCTGGGGGCGCCTTGCTCGGCGATCGCATTCGCATGAAAGAAGGTTATCCGGAGGGACAAGTGTTCATCCGCAGCATGGCGAGCAGGGGGAAGCTGGGTGGCATCGCGCGGGCCACGAAGGACACGATCGCCATCCTCGACGCATTCGGCTTTGATTACATTCTCGTTGAAACCGTCGGCGTTGGCCAAAATGAAATCGATATTTATAACACCGCCTACACGACGCTGTTGCTGCTCGCGCCAGGCATGGGCGACGAGATCCAGACGTTCAAAGCCGGTATCATGGAGACTAGCGATATCTACGTTGTCAATAAAGCTGATCATGAGGATGCTGACCGGCTCGTCTCTGAGATCGAATCCATGCTTGATCTCGCTGATAATGTCGAATTCACTCACGGAGATGACCATGTTATTACCGTGGTGCAACAGCAAGCGAGCACTGGCTGGCGCGCGCCCGTGATCAAGACGAATGGTCTCACGGGCGATGGCGTCGAGGGGCTTCTCGACGCGGTCAAGAAACATCGGGATTACCTAAATTCATCCGGCGAAATAACGGCACGCGTGAGGGCAAAATTCAGGAAAGAAATCCTTGACATCTTGAGGGAAAAATTCGCCGTGCACGTCGAGGATGCCCTGGACATGGGAAAAAATGGCGATCTTGCTGACTTGCTCGATGCCATCGCCGCCCGGCAGAAAAATCCCTACACGGTGTCTGATGCCATCGGGCGTAAGGTCATGGATAAATTCAATCAATTATAGTACCGGAAAAAACCGTTACCGAAATCGCCCTGATTATCGTGGCTCTTGGCATTCCTCAAATTAAAAAATAAAAAAACAGGTCGATCAGTGCTCGGCTTCTTCGGCTGCTTCTGCATCGGCTTTGGTTTCGTGGATCGTTCCTTCTGGATGATTTGGCGGGGAGTAAATGGTATATAACTTGAGCAATTCCTCGTCAGAATTATTTATTATGTTATGCCAGGTGCCAGCTGGGACAATGACAGCATCCCCGTTTTTCACGACGTGGCTTTCCTTTCCATTGTTAAAAACGAACTTAGCCTCTCCTTGCTCGATGCGGAAGAATTGATCGACCGTTTCGTGCACTTCGTTGCCAATTTCTTCGCCAGCATTCAAGCACATGACCACCAATTGTGCATACGTGCCGGTGTATAGAACCTTTCGGAAAAAGGTGTTTTCCGAAGTTTCTGTTTCTATCGAACCAACGTATGGCTTCATATTTTCAAGCACCATTCCATTTTCAAGTATTCGGTATCTCGATTCAAGGAATTTCCAGACCGGGCTAAAATCTGGCAATTGCTTAGCCTCAATCTAGAAACGCTCGATAATAACTAGCACAATGGTATATTAAACGATAGGTTTCATGAACGATAATCAGATTATTTTGGTCTTAATCGAACGATCTTCAGAGCAACTAAATTAGGTAGAAAAAAATCGTGGAAACCATCAAGATCGTGAACGGGCTCGTGGTTGATGGCACGGGCTCGCCACCCGCAAAAGAAGATATTCTGATCCGCGGAGAAATCATCGAAACAGTGGGAAGCGATATCAAGGAAAACGGCGACACGATCATCGATGCGGCTGGCTTGCACGTGGCACCCGGCTTCATCGACATGCACAGCCACACGGATCTAACCATTTTTAGCAATCCACTAAACTCAGAAAAAATTTTGCAAGGCGTCACGACGGACGTCGTCGGCAATTGCGGCGTCTCGATCGCGCCCACGACCGATCAATCCATCGAGATCTATGGCAGAGTCGCGATCAACGTGATGGGCGGTGACAAGACCCCGCCTATTCCGGATCATGCCATCTTGTTTGAAAAACTCGCAGAAAATGGCGGTCATTCCACCAACATCGCCGCGCTCGTTCCCCAGGGTAATATACGCGTTGCGGTCATGGCAACAGCGACGGCACCTGCGACCGCTGATCAACTTGATGAGATGAAAGCAATGTTATCACGAAGCATGGATGCCGGTGCATTTGGCATGTCCACCGGACTCATTTATCCACCTGGAAGTGATACTATAACAAATGAACTCATCGAATTGGCGAAGGTCATTCAACAATACGGGGGTTTCTACGCGTCGCACGTTCGTAATGAGGCCAACGGCGTGATCGATGCCGTTCGAGAAGCCATCCACATTGGCAAGGAAGCTGGAGTGTCGGTCGAGATTTCTCACCTGAAAGCAGCGTTTAACGACAAGCTCACGCCGAGGCTCTTGAGAACGATCAAGCAAGCAAGGGATGCAGGGTTGGACGTGACCGCGGATGTTTATCCATACATCGCCGGGGCCACGAGCCTCGGCGCGATCGTGCTTCCTGGCTGGTTACTCGCCCTGGAAGGACCCGAGCTCATGAGAACCATGATGGATCATGGTACAAGGAAACGCGTGTATGACGAGGCATTGGCGAATCTCCTGAAATTCGCAAACATTAGCCCGAAGCTGAGAAAGATCATACCGAAAGGAGTGGTGGCGCTTGGTATCAATATGCTCGCCAAGCGTGTCATCGTCACGCGGGTTGGCGTGACCGAAGGTATCGCGGGAAAACGCCTCAATGCAATCCTTGCTGAAGACCCTGGTCTTGCTTCCGAGAAAGGCAAGATTAACAAGGTACTCGCCTTTCTCGGGCGGGAGCAAGGCAATGTCATGATCTGCATGTTCCAAGAAGATGAGCGCAAGACACTCATCCCAATCTTGAAATCTCCCTTCGTCATGATCGGTTCGGATAACATCATCGGTCATCCACGCACGTGGGGTTGTTACCCGCGTCTTCTTGGCGAGTTCGTGCGCGACAAAGGGGTGATGCCCGTTGAAGAAGCCATTCGTAAGTGCACTGGATTACCTGCTAGCCGACTAGGCCTTGAGGATCGGGGACAGATAAAACCCGGTTGCAAGGCCGACATCGTGACCTTCGACTTGACAACGATCAAGGACAATGCATCGTTCGAGAAATGGGACGTGCCGCCATCGGGCATCAAGCATGTGTTCGTGAACGGCATCTTAACAGCACGAGATGGCGAGCACCTCGGCGTGAAAAACGGGCAAATACTCAAAAAAAGTAAAATAGATTCGTGAAATTTCCTTTTTTTCAAGGGAACGTGAGTACCAAGATCGGAAGCAAGAGTAACGTGAGTAGGATTAACAAAAGCCATAGGATGAGCACGAGGATGAGGGCGAGCAAGATCGCGACGCCAATAGCCCGCCCGAATGAGCAAGCATAGAACAACGCGATGATCGCCGCGAAAATGAACCAGATGATGAGTAAGCCCACGACCACCCCTATAATATAGCCAATGGCGTTTTGAATGTATGGAACGACATAATTCCATATCAAAAAGATTACCAAGCTACCGATGAGCATGGTGCCAAAAGCCCGTCCGAACGAGCCAGAATGCTTGTTTTTAATGATTCCTTTTGAAAGTCCATTCAATACCGCGCTACCAATAAATAACAAGATTATAACTGCTATCGCAAGCAAGATTGTATTTGCTAATGCCATGTTGACTAGCCTCGTGAAGTATGTTGCTTGTTAGAACCTCGAGTTTTATTGATAGGTACAAGCATTTTAATAATTAACCATAATGGTGAACCGTGATTCAATTGAAAAAATCTGCATGATCCGGTGATTCGATGCCGACAAGCTTACTAAGCAATTTCTTGCAATCCGTGATGAATTTCGAGACGATCTTGCAAGATGAACCGTGTCCTTCTGCCATCGTGGACCTGGATGCATTCGACCATAACATCGAATTATTCACGAAGGGAATCGAGGGTTCCGGCAAGAAATTACGTGTCGGCACGAAAAGCGTGCGCGTTCCCGCCTTGATCAAGCGCGCGATGGTTGCCCCAGGATTCAAGGGCGTCTTTTTATTCCATCCAAATGAAATCCAATATTTACACGATGAGCTTGGTATCGATGATTTCATCCTTGCTTACCCTATTATGAATCTCGTGGAAGCTGAAACGTGTGCCCGTGCCATGGAAAATGATCCGGAAATAAGAATGGCACTAATGGCTGATTCTATCGAGCACTTGCAAGTCTATGAAAAGGCAGCGGCCAAACGTGATGTTGAATTGCACGTGCTTGTCGACGTTGACATGTCCATCCGCTTCCTTGGCCAACAAGTTGGTACATTGCGAAGTCCACTTGCCACGCCCGAACAAGTCGTCACTCTTGCCTTGAAAATCAAGGATTTCCCTCACTTGAAATTCAAGGGAATCATGGGTTACGAGGCCCAAGAAGCCAGCGCCCCCGAGAATTCGTTTTTATTCCGCAAGATGAAACAAGCATCGCGGGGACAGGTTACGAACCGGCGTGCTGCCGTGGTTCATGCACTCGAGGAGAACGGAATGCCCTGCGAGATCGTTAACGGTGGAGGGTCTGGTTGTTTTAAAGAAACGGCCAAGGAGGGTTGCGTGACCGAAGTCACGGTCGGTTCTGGCTTGTTCAAGCCACATCTATTCGATTCAATGAAGGATTTACAAGATTTTATACCGAGCTTGTTCATGGCATTGCGCGTCGTGCGAACACCATGTCCAGGCACGGTCACCGCGTTTTCGGGAGGATATGTTTGCTCTGGTGGTCGCCTTTTCCCGAAAATCGTGCATCCGCAAGGCTGCATGACAACGAAGCGAGAAGGGTTTGGTGAGGTGCAAACACCATTTACCTTCGATCCAAAACGAGTTCCCCTAAGACAAGGCAGCATCATCATCTGCCGCCTCGCGAAAGCTGGCGAACCGATGGAACGGTTTAATGAAATCATCGCGATTTCTAAAGGAGAAATCGTCGACCGGTTCAAGACGTATCGTGGCTGCGGGTTATGGCTCGGATGAAATAAAGAAGGAGAAGACCTATTTTTCTATAATGATCATTCGCTGGGTAATTGCTTGTTTTCCCATTTAAAATCAAGATTAACATACTTGCGCGTGTACAGCCATGATGCCAGCAAGATGCCTGAGCATATGGGCCCGAATAAGACAAGCCCCTCGGAAAATGTCGCTGTTCCCACTGTAATGTTGGGAATGGACAAGATTGCGCCAAGCAATATAGTTCCCGCGGCTTGAAAGATGTTGAGGATGATGCTGGGAAAACCGGCATAGATTCCAGCCCGAAGATCGCCGGTGCTTTTTTCATCATCTTCTGCAATATCAGCATAAATAATGTAGGGAAATAAGTACCATCCACCAAGTACGGCACCGATGGCGACAGCAAGGATAATACCGATGATCAAGTGGCCAGTTGCTATTAAGCCTAGAAGCGTTAAAGGCATAAAAATGACCCCGAGAATGAAAATGAGCAATAAAACTGGCTTTTTCCCTTTTTTCTCGATCTGGCGCCGGAACAAGAACAAGCAAGTGACTACACCAAGCACCAGGCATCCCGCGACGATTACGGTCTCCCAGGTTTGAAATTGCAACACGTTGTTGATATATTTCAAAATGGAGGGTGTGATCATCGACCAGGCAAATCCGGAGATCCCTTGCATAAGCACGACGAGCAAGAAGTTTCTGTTGCGAACCGTTGTTTTCAAGCTCTGCATAAAATTCACCTTGATCTCTCGCCGAGGCTCCGTGGGTAGAAAGAAGACCGTGAGGTAGAATAAGACGGCACTGATGATCGCGCTCGGTATCGTCGCGATGGTCAACATAAGCGGAAGTGCATTCAAGTTCGCAGCAATCGATAAAACGTATTTTTCCGTGAGAATCACGAGTGAGAAAATTGCCATTATCGCCGTACCGAGATAATTGGTGATGTTTTGATAGGCACTAACCATCGGTCGATCCTTCGTCTTGAAGAGTTCTGCCAGCCATGCTTGATATGGCGTCGTGAGGCCGTAGCTCATCCTGAAAATGACATCCCAGACCAACATCCAGATGAACAAAGTCATAGTGCCGTGCAAATCCGGCAGGATCAATCGCGGCAGCACCAGGAAAATGAACGAAACGCAAAGCAATGGTGATAAAACGATCAAGAAAGGCTTGCGCTTGCCGAGCTTGGTGTAGACGTGATCGCTCAACCATCCGAACAAGAATTGCGATCCTGCAATGGATAGATATCCCATGGCCAACGCGATTCCTGCAAGAAGAGGTGGTAACCCGTATCCATCTATATACAAGGTTAAAACAGCAAAGCCCTCGATGCCGAGCAACAATGATGATCCGATCCGCGGCAGCGCGTAGATCCATACTATGCGTTTGGATGGTGGCTTGGTACTTTCTTCACTTGTTTCGACCATGATTAATATCCATTCGTTGATGATTTAAAAATTGCGATCGATAAAATCGTGAAGGAAGTCTTCCACGACGGGAAAAAATGGGCTTTTTGATAAAAAAAGGAAAAACTTCAAGGCGAATTTCACTTGCTGGCTCGTCGATCATTCAGGTTGACCTGATACGCTCAAGATGCAGCCCTCATCAGCCGACGTGACCAGGGCACGATACTTGGACAGCACCTTGCTGTGAATCTCGTCAACGGGCGCGCTCCAATTGGATTTACGTTCTTGAAGCTCTTCGTCTGGCACGAGCAAATCAAGCGCCCGGTTGGCAATATCGATGCGGATTATGTCTCCGTTTTGAACAAGAGCGATCGGCCCCCCCACGAACGCCTCGGGGCACACGTGGCCGATGCAGGGGCCTTGCGAAGCGCCTGAAAAACGACCATCCGTGATCATCGCCACCCGGCTTCGATCCGCCATCGCAAATAGCTGTGTCGTGAACGCGAGCATTTCAGGCATGCCAGGCGCGCCTTTGGGACCCTGGTACCGAATAACGACGACGGATTCATTCTCGATCTCCTTGGCGGCCAAAGCATCGATGGCAGATATCTCTGAATCGAAAACAATAGTTGGTCCCTCGAACTGGAGCATATCTCGATGGCTCACCGCGGATTGCTTGATGACCGCGCCACGGGGGGCAAGACTCCCCTTGAGGATCAAGGTTCCACCCTCCGTGTACAAGGGCTGGTCGAGGGGCATGATGATGCGGTCGTCTTGCACGGTCGCCCGTTTGATGATTTTTCCCACTGTTTTTCCAGATGCGGTAATGCAATTCAGGTGCAAAAAGCTCGACAGCCGGTTCATGACGGCAGGAACCCCGCCCGCTCGATACAGGTCGATGATGGAATACTGCCCCGAGGGGGAGATGTTGGCGATTGTCGGGATTTTCTTGCTGTACTCGTTAAACCATTCGAGATCGAACTTGATGCCCATCTCGTGCGCGATGGCAGGAAGGTGCAATGCCGAGTTGGTTGAACCACCGAGGGCGACATCGACCATCAAGGCATTCCCAAGGATTCCTGTGTCATTATTTTCGATGGACGCAAGTCTTCCTTGAGCATCTCAATGACGCGTCGACCAGATTCCTTTGCGACGCGATATTTCATGAGCGACATTGCCGGTGCTGTTGCAGCGTTGGGTAACGTCATGCCGAACGCCTCCATGAGGCACTGCGTCGTGTTGGCGGTGCCCATTTCAGAACATGCGCCGTACGTGCAGCAATTGAAACAGCTTTTCTTTCCTTCCCAATTATCGTAATATTTCGTTTCGATGCCCTGATATTTTTCCTCCGGGCCAAACGCGATCTCATACATGCTCGGTCCGCCTGGCACGCAAATGGTCGGGACATCGAGCCTGAGGGCCGCCATGAGCATGCCCAGGTTGATCTTGTCACAGCTCGACAGCGTGACCAGTGCATCGAATTTGTGCGCCTCCACCGTTGCCTCGACGCTATCGGCGATGATATCCCGCTGCGGAAGGATATACTTCATCCCCTCGTGCCCCATCGCAATCCCATCGCAGGAGGCGATGGTGTTAAACAACATGGGAATACCGCCTGCCTCGATGATGCCGTACTTGACCGCGTCCGCTAACCAGTTCAAGTGAGCGTGTCCTGGATTTATTTCATTGTACGAATTTGCGATGCCGATCAAGGGTTTTTTCATGATTTCTTTCTCGTCCAAGCCAAGCCCGTTCCACATTCCCAACGCGACGTAATAATACGGGGTTTTCTTGATGACTTCGAAGATTTGGTTGCTACGTTTCTTAAAATCCGGTAAATTTTCGTTCATGTTCATGATCTCGTTCAAGCTTTTAATAATCCTTGTTTAATGGTTATCCCAGTGATTATTCTAGATTTTGAGGGTATTTTATCTAAAATTATTTCTTTAGAAGCAAATGGCTAGCATCTTTTTTCTACTGCATTGAAGAGGCAATATCTTTTTTTTCGCATAAACTGAACTGTCTATTCATATCCGAAGAAAATGAAATGTCAGATAATATAAAAAAGTGAATCATCGTGGCTTTCACCCAAGACGACGAACGATTCAAGAACGCGAAGAAAATCATCTTCGCGGGCCTTGATAATTCCGGGAAAACCAGCATCAACACCGTCATATCCGAAAACACGGCAAATCTCGGCCTCATCAAGCCGACATATCTCATTCAACGGAATAACTTTCAATTTCTCGATTATGACATGATCGCATGCGACATGGGCGGACAAAAAAAATATATCATCAATTATTTTAAAGAACCGGGAAAATACTTTGGCGAGACCGACGCGTGCATTTTCGTGATTGATGCCCAAGATACAGAGCGTATTGTAGAAGCCACTAACTATTTCAAGGATATTCTCGGGCAATTCATCAAATTGGCAATATCACCATATGTTTTCGTCTTGTTCCACAAGGCGGAACGCATCTCGCAAGGAAATATCGAAGATTCAAATAACGTGAGCACGGCTCAACAAATCATTACCGATATCAACGCTGGACGATTCAATCTAGAATTCCACTTGACGACCATCATGGACGTTTGGAGCATCACGAAAGCCTTTGCGCGTGTCATGAATTGTTTGTATCCACTCGAGGATTTACTCGCATCGCCGCTGAATGATTTAATTTCCAAGGTAAATGGCATGATTGTCGTATTATTAGACGATCACATGATCCCGATCGTGCAAAACGTGCAAACAAAGCAAGGTGATGAATTGATCAGCAATGCCGCACCGAGCATATTCATGCTCAAGCAATCCTTGGACAAGATCAAGCAAAAGCCGAGTAATATGGTTTCGTTCACGTGGGAAGACTACATTTTCATCCTTGCAACAAACATCAATGCACAAATTCCATTGCATATTTTCATCATCGGCAACCAGGGTTCATTGAAAATGGATTTGCTCGAGGTAGAAATAGCGAACATTTTTCAAGAATTGGCCGTGACTTTGGGAAATAAATAATAGGCCGTAAATGTTCGAGAAAATCTAATGACCACAAAAGCTTCCCCCTCATGTTTATTTAGATGTTTTTTCGTACTTCATCTATACAGTAGTATTTTGCAAGGAGTTGCACATGGTGTCCAATCGCAAGGGGGGTTATTTTCGCATCGTATCAATAGCAGCGACGTCCGTAGCAATAGGGATCACAATCATTTCAATAGTAATCGGTTCGGCGATCTTGTTTGGTGCTGGAATTGCCGTGCTCGCTGCTGGCAATGGTGCAATCGTGTGCGTGAAACGGGTGCAAGTATCCCGGTCGAGGCAGCGTGCGATGCTCTTCGCTTCCAATATGAGTTGGAAATCGAGTGAACTCCTAGCAAGACGCAAGACCTTGGATGATGCGAGCACCAGGGATGCATTCAAGAATTTATCCGTTCAAAGCCCGGATTTAATAGAAGACTATTTTGCATTTCAAGAAGGTATCCAGGCGATCTTCCTGATCGATGATTACACCAGCGAGGTCCCTATCTCGCTCTATCCAAATAATTCAAACCTGGAAAACGACGAGTACATGCTCGTGGAATTGATCACATGCTTCATTGAGGAAGGATCGGCAATCGATGCCAAGAACGATGATTCCTCGCCAAGAATCGGCAACTTTTCGGATATCGGCAAGAAATTTTACTTGTTCAGCATTGGTACTGGCATCACGCTCGTGTTCGTGACGGAATCGAGCGTCCGAATGCCCGAAATCGTTCCGGTTCGCGTGATCGATATTCTTCGCCATCTTGACGAGATAGGCAATCCCTGGGATGAGAACGGCCCTGCAATCTTTGCAGCCTTGATCGAAAACCATTTGCCCTGGAGTAGCCTGTCGGAATACTATGCGCCGGCAGTTGATATCGAATTGCTCACGGCATCGAGCCAGGCGATCGGCAACGACGAGATCCTCGATGATCTCTATTCGCTGAAGCAAGCATTGACCGAACAGCAAGAATGAGGTAAGCTAACATGGCAGGATTGTTTGAAGACGCGGGATCAAGGCAAGGAGATGAAAATACCTCAAGAAATGCCTTGAACATCGAAAATCTTGCCATTATCTGCCATGATGTCGCTCCAGGAACAGGCTATCGTGAATGGCACGCGATCGCTGAAAAAATCATGGATGTCATCAAGGAGGAATGCCAGCTCCACAAGAAAATCTTGATTCCTAGGCTCTACGCGAAAGTCCGGCGTAGGACTGGCATAGAACCACAATTTGCGTTGCGGGTCGTCGAATACCTGGAAAAACACCATTTTATCAAGGATAATTCTCCTTTACTCAAATCAACCGTGCTTGAAAATGAAAAGCGCAAGCAAATTTATCACGAAATAACCCATTATCCAGGCATATATTTCAATCTACTGAAATCAAAGACCGATTCCGGGAGCAAGATCCTTGATCATCACATCACGATTCTTCTCGAGTTTGGGTTCATTTTTGAGGAGCGATTAAACGGAAAGCGATGCTTTTTCCCCGTGAGCACGGCGCGCGAGCACGCGTGGTTCAATTTCTTTTTCCAACTTGAGCCCACGAGAAAAATCATCGATGTATTCCTGGATTCCAACGTGTTCATGTCGCCGCAAGACCTGAGCAAGCACACGGGCATGAATTACGCGCTGGTCGCGTATCACGTGAACAAGCTCGTGTATAAGAACGTGCTTGTTACCGAGGATGAAGCAGGTCATCATGTCTATGGCATTAGTCCCGAGTTCCAGGAATTCATCAAGCGCGTTTTAAACATGGTAACTTGATTCTATTCCGGTCGATTCTAGGCTTTCTCGTCGCGATGCATTCAAATAGCAAATCGGCGTCTTTTTGATCGTGCAACGATTTTCCATTCCATTCGGGAGCTGGTACGAGGAAAAGAAGGAAATCGAGTTTCCAGACAACTGGAACGTGACCTTTTTTTCGATGCAAGACGCGCCCGAGCTCACGGATCCGGCAGCTATTGAAAGCGCGATCGATTCTCCAATTGGCACTGCCTCCATTCAAGATCTAGCTCGTGGCAAGCACGATGCGGTCATCGCGGTTGATGACATTTCTCGCTCGACACGCCTGGAGCCGATCTTGAAGGTCGTGCTGCAACGCCTGAACGACTCGGGCATCGTTGATGATCACGTCACGATCATCGCCGCCCTCGGCGCCCATCGCCCCATGACCCGGGATGATTTTCTCAAGAAGCTTGGTCCTGAGATCCTGGAGCGGTGTAACGTGGTCAATCATAACCCGCACGCGAATCTTGTGCACGCGGGGGAATCCAAGCTTGGTACGCCGATCTACGTGAACAAGACATATTTCGGCGCATCGTTGAAGATATCGATCAGCGGCGTCGTGCCTCATCCCCTCGCGGGTTTCGGTGGTGGCGCGAAGATCATCTTGCCTGGCATGTGCGGGATGCAAACGCTCGAGGCGAATCACCGGTACGCGATCCGGGGCGGCACTGGTGGTGGCATTGGTCGAGTGACAGACCTCCGGCTCGATATCGAGGATGTTTGCGCGGCGGTTGGCCTCGATTTTAGCATCAACGTTATATTCACATCGAACGGAAGGACGGCCGGCATCTTTGCTGGTGACTATGTCAAGGCTCATCGACAAGCAATGGAAATGGCAAAGGTCGTGTACAAGACAGAGATTCCCCCGAAGGTGAAATTCGAGGTCGGGTTTTTCAATTCATTTCCTGAAGACACAGAACTCTCCCAATTCGTGAAGGCTCTCAATCTCTACATGCTTTGCACGCCGATCATCGATAGGAAAGGCGTTGTTGCCATTATCATGGCCGCTTCTGAAGGGCGAGGCTATCACTTGCTCCAGGCGGAGACGGGTGCTCCGTTACAGATGCATTTCGATGAATCTGATGTCCTTTGGCCTGTAATCGGCCGTCGAAGGCTAGCACTTTATTCTCCAAATGTCTCTCGGTCTGATGTTTTGCACTTTTTCACGCCCAACATCATTTTCAAAAAGGATTTTGGGGAACTCTTACAAGAAATAGAGACAATCGTCGGAACTAGTCCAAATGCGTGCTTGTTTCAAAACACGTTGCAACTCCCGTGATATCGATATTCTAAGAATGCTTTTCAAGATCAGGAGCAACCACAGGACCAGGATAGCGATTGCAATGATCGGCTTTGCATCGGTCAGGTACAATTCAAGAAAACTTGGAATGATTCCTTCAATTGAGACCTTTATTCAGGATGGTTTTTTTGAACCGTGATTCAAAATAATTCTGTGGCATCGATACGATAAATTGTTAACTTGCATGATGTAAGTCAATACATGCAATCTGGTGGCGAGTGTTGCGGCGGACGCTGCAATTGTGGCGATAGGGTGCTTACTGGTGGTCGATTGGTCGGGTTCGCCTTCGGTACTTTTGGTCAAAATGCACCCATCGGGATTTTCAACATGTTTGCGCCATATTATTACATCTACGTTATTGATCTTGATCCGATGCTCGTGTTTCTTGGCATGTTGCTTAGTTTGCTCGCGTTTGCATTAAGCTCGCCCGTTTTTGGTGTCTTGTCAGATAACAAGAAATGTGGCCGCATCGGAAAGCGTCGTCCATTCTTGCTCGTGGGTATCCCCGGGTTACTCGTGTTCATGACGCTGATATGGATGCCCCCGCAACCAACCACGCTTTTCACGGCGGTTTATTTCTGGGTTTGTGCAATCGGGTTGGAGATATTTCAAAGCCTTCTCGTGAGCGTGTATCTTGCCATGATGGTGGAACAGAGCACGGATCAAAGCAATCGCGTGAAAATCGCCACCTTACAGGGAATATTTTCCTTGCTCGGTACCGTGCTCTCGATCTTGCTTCCGGTCATCTTGAAAAGCCACGTGCCTGAACCGGGAAATCCTTCCTGGTCCACCGTTTCTATTCCGTATTTTATTGGAATCATGCCATGGATTGGTCTTGCCTTCGGCTGCATCGGTTTCGCCTCATTCTTAGTCGTGTTTCTGTCAACCGATGAAAAATTCTTCCAGTTCAATCGCAACATCGAGATTCCGAAGCTTTCCGTGACCAAAACCTTCAAGGAAATGATCATTCCTTTCAAGGATGTCAATTACAGGTGGTGGCTTGGCAATGCATTTTTCTTTAACATGGCAATTAGGTATCTAATTTTTATCCTTTTACCGGTGATGGATTTCGTCATCATCTTGAGTGGCTCTTGGTTCATGATATTTTTCGCGTGTCTCCTGCCCGTCGCGGCAATTGGATACATCATCTGGGTGAAAAAGATCAAGACATCTGGTCTAAAAAATGCCTACAGCCTTTCGCTCGTTATTTTCGTTTTATTTTCGGCAGCGGCCACGATATTTCTCATCCCCATAGATTTCACCCTTCGATTCATCCTTGGCGTTGCCATAGTCGGCATTCTGATTTCTGCGCTCGTTGGCGGCTACCTCTTTCCGAATCCTATCATAAGCCAGCTCGTGGACATTGCCCCGGAAGCCATCCGGAAAGAAGCTGCTCGTTCAAACAAGGGTATTGCTGGCGCTTACTTTGGTTTATATATCCTCGTCTATAATCTTGCCAACGCCATTGGCAACATCATCCTCGGATTGATTTTCACGGACCAAACGAAAAATAATCCCGTGATCATCACGCTCGTCATACCCCTTGCTGGTGTCATGGTATTCGTGTCATGGTTGCTCTTGCGAAGGCTAGAGTTGCCGCACCAGCAAGTCATCCAATTAAAATCAAATCTCGGGTCATTACGAGCGTGATGATAAACGCTCATTACGCCCATTACGAGTGATGTCAAATCTCGGGTCATTATCTTTCCGTTCATGATAATGCAAGGCATGCTGGGTGTTCATTCCTTCCCCCGTCTGATTTAAATTCCGCATGGTCGAATATTCATGCATGAATGTTAAAAATGGCCTTTCTGCCTTTTTCCAAGGAACCATTACCAAGAAAACCATGCTTACCCGATTAATTCCTCTGATCCTCGCGATACTCGGGGTAACGATTTTTATCGCGAATTTCGTCTTTCCAACGGCGTATGATTGGCGCTATATGGTTCTATCTGCCTTGAGTGAGCCCGGAGATAATCCAGCCGGATATTTGTTTCCGACCATTGGCATGACGATTGCTGGTCTTCTCATGATCCCATTTCCAGGTTACTACCAGAAAAAGCTCGGCAAGATCTGCCGGGGCTCCACCGGCGTTGGATCTTTTTTCATGATCGTTGCGATCGTTGGCATGATCGGCTTGAGTACAATCAGTCTTGTGGTAACTGGTATCAAGAATTTTCACGAAATCCTCGCAGGGCTCGCGTTCATTGGCATCATTTTCGCGGGATCGTTCTATGGTTGCCCGATCATCAAGGATAATGCAAAAGGCGCGAAACAATTCAACATGCGTTTATTCAGGATAAGCATGATTGTTATGTGGTCGCCCGTGGTTGGCATGGCAGCGAGTGCATTGTATATTGCCATCGTAAATCCGCCATGGAGCTGGACCGGGTTCTCGTGGATCGCTATGGGCGTGCCTCCATGGATGAGCTTTGCATTCTGGGAATGGCTCCTGTTCGTTGCAGTCCTGGCGTTCGTTGTCATGCTTGCAATCATGGTGCCGGAAAACGTCACGCCCTTCGAAAGGCAAAAATAATGAAAATATAAATGCAAATAGATCTAAAAGCCCGGTGAAACCATGAATCAAGTTCAAACTCACGATGCCTCACGCGTTGGATCGGCGCGTCACGGTATTGCCCGTGAAATCTTTATGGTCTTGTTTCTCTGTTTCAGCATCGCTGTCATGTTTGTTTATCCCTTGGTTGGCTATGCTTTGGACCATGGACGGTTCGATTGGTTTTTCACGGGCGAGGTATTCGGTCCTTCCAGGATAACGTTTCTCCAAGCAATCATGGACGTGGATGATTTTCTCGCGAATTTCGTCTCGATCGTGCTGTTTTGCCTCGTCAGCGCATTCTTTTTCGTCTATTATGGACCTTCGAGAGTCGAGGCTAAGATTCGCGAGAACAGCACGGGACTCAAGAAAGCAGCGTGGATTTTCGGCGTTGCAACAATCGGCATTTTCATTATTGCAGTCATCGTATCATATAGTAATGTCGTGAACGATCATCCCGAGTTTGACGGGCAAGGATTAGTGCTGGCCATATCCAATTTTTATCCTGAAAATTTCTCGGTCCATGCACTCTATTACGCTTTTATATTCTCTGGATTTCCCGGCATCTTTTACATGATCGCATCCGGCAATCTTCAAGCCAGACAATTGCATTGGATTCCCGATCGTAAAAACAGTGGCATCCTCTTCATGATAATCGCCGCGGTGATCGTGGAGATTCTCGTCATTGCATCCCCTATCGTACCGTGGGACATGATCAATGCAAGCACATCCGTGCGGGAGATGATCTTCTCGCTTTTCGACGTGCTGTTTATCACGGGCCTTATTTTGCTGGTGGAAAGCAAAACCAAGAATCATATCGAGAACCAGGGTATCATTTCCCAATGGGTGATGCCACGATACTGGATTCACGAGATCGCTTGGGCAATTCCCGTCTTTGCCGTGCTCGGCATTGTTGGATACCTCCTGGTAGGTCAATCCATGCTCGTGCAGATCAGCGTGGTGTATTACTTGTCACGCGCGTGGAGCTTCGGGTTCGCTGTATGTTTCACCTTATTTCTGTATTTTCTTGGCCGTGCGATCGTGGATTCAAGACGTGGAACGGAGGCGAACTAGCATGCGCGCGATCAAGGCATTCTTGTTGGATGCGAACCATGCCGCAACTCGACGCAAGGTTCTTGCGCTGGTACTCGTGGCGAACGCGGTCCTCGTTGGATGCGTCGTGACGTGGAAGTTACTCAAGGATGATCCAGAAATCCTGATCAACCAGGCCGGTTATTTGCCAGGGCAAGAGAAGATCTTTTTCGTGCAGACGCGTTATTCTTATCCATCTGGTTCGTTTGATGTCGTGAACACGAGCAACGGCACAGACATCATCTCTGGCCGTGCTCTCGTAACCGCTGGTTCCCTATGGAATTCCTACTATTATCGCGGAAACTTCTCGGATATCATGCTTCCGGGCACGTACCGCATCGTCGCGCGGTTCGATGGCACGGGCGCAGCCCTCGGGGAGATCAATTCATTTACCTTCGCGATCAGCACGCACGTGTACGATCTTGCGATGGAACGCGGCTACCAGTTTTTCTACTACCAGCGATGCGGAACCAGGGTCAACGAGCTCGTGCCAGGCTATGTTGGCCACGAGCCTTGCCACCTCGATGATCACATCATGTACAATGGATCATATTACAACTTGACAGGCGGGTATCACTCGGCGGGGGATTACGCGAAGCACATTTACTGGGGAATGCACTGCGAGGCGGTACCGTTTTCTTGCCTGTTTGCTTACGAATCGAATCCCGGGCTTTTTAATAAAATAGACGATTATGACGTGAGCGGGCATTTAACACCCGATGGCGTGCCGGACGTGCTCGACGAGGCAATGTGGGGCTTGGATTATCTCGAGAAAGCTTTTCTCCCCAACGGCACCATGATCGGCTCGCTCGTTCCGACTTCGATGCCATTCGTCGTTCCGCAGAATGACACGGATAACATTGTTGGCACGCCCGATGACCGCCAGTTGTTTTCGGCTGAAAATCACACGATCGCAAACCCGTACGAGGCGATGTGGGCAGCGGCAGGGTTCGCAACGATGGCGAACGTCGTGAATGAAACGGGCTTTTTTAGCAACCGGAAAGCCGAGATGTTTTCTTATGCATCGAACATTTACAACAATTATAGCTCTCGTTTCAACTTCACGTCGCCATCGTCTCCCCCCATCAATAGCGACGCGACGGCATTCCTGCTCGCGACCCTGGAGATGTACCGGTACACCAATTCCTCGACCTTGGCGAACCAGCTATGGGTCGTGGCAAAATACATCCATGACAACTTTCCGGATCCAGCCACGTTGTGGCGCGACGAGCTCGGGGAGTGGAATCGCGTGCCCGGCATCTATTGTTACTGGGCGATGATCAATGGCACGGCGGGAGCGAAAGCCATGGCATCGGACGTGGCACTGCAATTTTACGACCGGAAATTCGCCCCGTTATCGTCTGACCCGGATGATATCTTCGGGCTCATGAAATTCCGGTACCAAGACAACAGCACGACGTATTTCTGGAGCAATATAGGGCTAAATTCATATTACGAGACCGCGGCTTTCTCCGCTTTCATGGCTTATCACATCACGGGCGGCACGCATCCCGAGCTTCTCGCATTCGGCTTACGGCAACTTGATTGGTTATTCGGGCAGAACCTGTTCAACACGTGCATGGTTGAAGGCGTCGGCTCGCAGAACCCAACGATTTACCACCAGCGATACGCTTACATCCCGGGAAACCCACGCGGCGCGACGCCGGGTGCGATCATCAACGGAGTCGTGGACAAGGATGGTGCTCCATTCATCAACACCAACAGCGCCGCGGGCTCGACGCTTCAAGATCATCTAACGGATTCTGCATCAAATGAGCCGTGGTTGCCTCATAACGTGCATTTCATGCTTGCCATGGGTGCGCTACAGCTTTGCATTTGATGGCTGGAATACAGTAAAAATCATGGTCGTGTGAACCAATCCGAACCTTTAAATTCTCATCACGCTGAAATATCACCATGAACTGCAAAGCTTTCGTTATCTTGATGTCAATGATAGCATTGAGCACTGCAGTGGTATGCGTTCCTTATCCGAACCGTGTCTCGAATCATTCAGGATGGATGGGAGATGCAAGCCGGTCCTCACTTGAATCGTTCATAAATTGCACTGGAAATCATCAATCTATCATGATCAATAATTGGTTGCTGTTTCAAGATACCGTGATAAATTTCCAATACAAGCCGGTGGGTGCACCGAGTTCCCGGGCGTTTGCAAGCACTTCGACCTTAGCAAACGCAACAAATTCAATGTTCAGCGACGGGCGAGGAACGGGCGTGATGTATATCATTCAATATAACAATACCGACGCGTTGATCATTGAAGAAATTCGCATGTATCCATCATTAAACGCGATGTTACTCAATGCATCGTTGATCCCGAGAACCAATTTCAATTTCTCCGGATCTGAAGTAGATTTAGTATCATGCGATCGATCAAACGTGCTACCGTTCATGGATCCTGCTAAAAAATGGCTCTCCTATTTCGATGACGTGAACATCTGGGGTAGTTACCGGGCGAAATCCGTGCAGCACGATAACGTTTCCCTTGCACGAACCCCTGTTTTGATTCAAAATACCACGTTAGGCATGCTCATCGGGGCCGTGACGTCGGATCGATTCGAGACCGAGGTGATGTTGAACGGCTCCTCATTTGCCATTAAATCGCCGATAGTCGAGGGATACCAAGCATACAATCATTCTGCAATTCCGCTTGAAACATGCTGGGTTCAGCTCGGAAATAATTTCTCTAAATTATTCATGTCTTACGGGCAACAAGTTCAATTTTTTAACCCGACCGTCCGGAAAAGAACCGTCGACAACTTTTTTGCCACGTCTGCTGGATATTGCGATTGGCCCAATCGATACGGGAACATCAACGAAACCACGGTCTCGCATGACCTCGATGCCGTTATCTCGCTTCATGATTCCGGCTACTCGTTTTACACGATGGATTCTGGCTGGGGATACAATGATACAACCGGAGACGACTATAATTGGAGCACGTGGAATGCACAAAAATTCCCGCATGGCGTGGCTGGCCTTGTCACGAAAGCACACGACGCCGGCCTCAAGTTCGTGCTCTGGAATCGCATCGCATTTGCTCCGAGGTGGGTCCAACAAAATCGCTATTGGTGGGTCGCATCTTGGAACGGTTACGTGGTAATGAACTTGACCGACCCCCAGGTCCAAAGTTACATTGCTAACGTGTTCGCGACGTGGGCAGCGGAAGGTATCGATGGCATCAAGGTCGATTTCATCATGGATAGCGTTGCCTATGGCTGGAATGCAGCCATATGGAACGCGGGCGAGACCAGGGCCCAGCTAGTAAATCAGTATCTTGACTTGTTGGACCGAGATGCATCAAAATATAACATCTCCGTGCTCTTGTGCGGCACGCCATTTGGTTACCCGTCGTTGGCCCGGTATCCCAATCTCGTTGCATCGCGTGTCACGGGTGATAGTGGTTACGAGGGCATGCACCCTGATTGGCAAATTACCACGGGATTGTTGCGCTCGTTCTGGTGGAACGTGGCATTCAACACCCCTGATCCGGATGCCTATAAAACGAGTGACATGCGTAGCTTGCTGGTTGTTTCAGCAACAGGCGGGGCACTGTACTATGGAGAAAATTACCCCGGGTTGAACTTGAACAACGCAGGTCTTGCATGGACGCTTCACTGGGATGCGCCGGCCGTGCCGGACAACATCGCGTTCAATGGCACTTTCATCGTTGCCCGGGGAACCTGGCATGGCTACCAAGCGGTGATCGCCGTGAATCTTGACCAGGTATCTTCTCATCAATACATCATCGATGGATTGCTGGACGGGCTCTCAGCGATCAAGATTATGACCCCCGTGGATGGTCTCTTTGCAGGATCCACGTGTACCGAGGGTGGTATCAATAGCCAGTATAGCTTGTCATTGAAACCAGGTTATAGCGAGATGCTGATCTTCTATAACGGTCAACCGCCGCTCCCGGCACAATCCTGCGTGGAAATTGCGGCTGTGCAACTTATCGTGTTGCTATTTATTCCCGTCGCACTGCTTGGCATTACTTTAATGGTCCATTTCCGCCGGTCTCATTTTAAACACAAAAGAAACGCGAGCATTGAGCGTATTTCATCTTTTTAATACAATTTCTAAATTGCCTTGATTGCCAAATTCTTATCGTTCTCTGACTTTTTATCTTCATGATAATTTCGTCGGGAT
>Ga0209039_10000213_pt1 | contig 53987 bp, 55 predicted proteins | sample BogFormECP12_OM1_FD_188238 | JGI IMG/M metagenome (GOLD analysis project Ga0209039, IMG submission 188238) | Bog forest soil microbial communities from Calvert Island, British Columbia, Canada - ECP12_OM1 (SPAdes) (version 2) | ecosystem: Environmental > Aquatic > Freshwater > Wetlands > Bog ...
GAAGTGGAGCGCGTGAACCGGATGAAGACCGAGTTCCTGTCGCGCAGCAGCCACGAATTGCGGACGCCGCTGAACGCGATCCTGGGCTACTCCCAGCTTTTGGGCGAACAGTCCGCCGGACCGCTGCCGCCTCCCTACCCGCGGTTTGTGGCCAACATCCAGGAGGGCGCCCGCCATCTGCTGGCCATGGTCAACGATCTGCTGGACATCTCCCGAATCGAGGCCGGACACATCGATCTGAACCGCGAATCGTTCCGCCCGGCCGAAGTCCTGGAAGAGGTTCTCTCGGTCATCGCGCCGCTGGCCGGCATCAAGAATATCGCGATCGAAAACGAAATCCCCGGCGGCATGTCGGTTCGCGCCGATCGGACGCGCTTCAAGCAGGTGCTCTTTAACCTGTTCAGCAACGCGGTCAAGTTCACTCCCGAGAACGGCCGCGTGTGGATTGCCGGCGCCAGCCGCGAAGATGCCGCGGGCTTCTGTGTGGGCGACACCGGGATCGGCATTCCGGAATCGGAGTTGCAGTCGGTCTTCGACGAGTTTCACCAGGTAGGCGGACCGGCCAACATCGCCCGGGAAGGCACCGGCCTGGGATTAGCCATCACCCGGCGCCTGGTGGAGCTGCATGGCGGCGCCATCGGCGTGGAGAGCACCGTGGGCCAAGGCAGCCGCTTCACTTTTTCGTTGGGCCCGCACAGCCTGGAGCACCCCTGCTAACCCTTCAAGCTGCCACACCCTCGCCCACCTGCCGATATTCCGGCGAATAGCTGGGACCGGCGGACGCCGCTCGGGGCGACATCAGGTCCCGCGCCACCTGGTTATGGCCGGATGCCGATTCCAGATAATCCACGCCCGCCGCCGTGAGGCTGAAGTCCGAATTGTCCTCCGCCTTCACATATCCCTTCGCGCGCAGGTACCACAATGTGAAGTCCAAGTACTCGCGGGGCAGAGCCATGCGCCTTTCCAGGTCGAGCAGAGACACGCAAGGCCGCGCTTCGTTCCTGCGGCGCCGGTGGTACAGAATCGAGAGCACGCCCAGCCGGCGGTTGATCTCGCCCTCGGCGCCATCGATGAAATCCTTAAGTTCGAAGATATCGAGCGGCTCGTTGTCGGCCTCGGCGCTCCTGGCGTCGTACTGCTTCCGCCGCTCGGGGTCCGACAGCACTTCGTACGCCTGCCGGAGCTGCAGAAAGCGCTCGGCGTTGCCGGTCTTGCGATTGTCCGGATGAAACCGCGAGGCCATGAACCGGTACACACGTTGCACCGTCTCCATATCCGCGTTCCGGTTGATCTGCAGCACCTCGTAATAATCGGGCGTCATGCTTCAAGTATGCGGGAACGCCGGGCTCGCCGACAGTACGGTTCGTACCACCTCGGTCACAGTCTTCCCAGCAGGTACTTTTCCCCGGTTTCGGGACTCCAGGGCTTCCATCTGTTACCATTCCAGCGAATGGACGCCGTACGCATTTCGCACGTAACCAGGACCTTCGGGAGTGTCACCGCGGTAGACGACTTATCTCTCACCGTGCCCCAGGGTTCCATCTACGGGTTTATCGGGCCGAACGGCTCGGGCAAAACCACCACGATGCGCATGATCGTGAACATCTTCTATCCCGATCGCGGCGAGATCCGCCTCTTCGGAGACGGGCGGCCGGAAACGAGCACGGACCTCATCGGATACCTTCCCGAAGAGCGCGGCCTGTACCAGAAAATGACGGTCCAGGCACTGCTCGAATTCTACGGCGAGCTGCGCTCCGGCCGCGGCGTCAAGACCGAAGTCGCGCGCTGGCTTCAGAGGCTGGACCTCGCGGGCCGCGCCTCCGATAAGGTCGAAACGCTCAGCCGCGGCATGACCCAGAAGGTGCAGTTCATCGCCACCGTGATCCCCGAACCGAAGCTTCTCCTCCTGGACGAACCCTTCAGCGGCCTCGACCCGGTAAGCGCCGAGGCCATCCGCGCCGCCATTCTGGATCTCCGCCGGCACGGCGTTACGGTCATCCTCAGCACCCACGACATGCACCTGGCGGAAACCCTGTGCGACTACATCTTCATGATCTTCCGCGGCCGGAAAGTACTGGACGGTACCATCGGTTCCATACAGGACCGGTACGGCGAGGACACCATACGCGTCACCGTCAACGGCGGCTTGGCGGCGGTGCAGCAGCTTCCCGGGGTGGAGCAGATCCGCGACCTCGGACAGGTGCAGGAACTGCGGCTGACCCGCGGCGCGGATCCGCAGGAGGTTCTGCGCGCCCTGGTGGCGCAGGCTCAAGTGACCAGCTTTTCTCTCACCAAGCCCTCCCTGCACGACATCTTCATGCGCATTGCCGGCCCCGCGGCCGAGGAGGCCAACCATGCGGCTGCATAAGATCCTGACCATTGCCAAGCGCGACTACATCGCCACCGTCCGCACCAAGGCGTTTGTCTTCGGCCTGGTGGTCGCTCCCGTGTTGTTTGGCGGCGGGTCCATCGCCATGACGTTTTTCAAGGGCCAACCGGATTTGAAGGACCGCCGCGTCGCCATCGTCGACCACACCGGCGTCGTGGCCGGCCCCCTGGTGAGCGCCGCGCGAGAGAAGAACGACCGTGAGATCTTCGGCAAAATCACTCACCAGCAGATCGCGCCGCGCTACGTTTTCGAGGTGATCGCGCCGGCCGCCAACTCCAAGGACCAGTTGCTCGAACTCTCCGATCGCGTCCGCCGCAAGCAACTGGCGGCATTTCTCGAAATCGGCAAGGACGCCCTGCTCCCGCCGGACCCTGCCGAGGATTCCCCCGCCCGCATCTCCTATTACACCAACGCCGGCGGCATCGACGAGATGCGCAACTGGCTCAACGGCCCCATCAACGACGGCGTACGCCTGGCGCGCCTGGCGCAGCTCGGCATCGACATCGACAGCCATAAGGGCCTGACGGCCTCGGTTTCCATCGAGGGGCTCAGCCTGCTGGAGCGCGACGAAAAAACCGGCGAAGTGCATAAAGCGCGCAAGCGCAGCGAGTTGGAAGGCTTCTTCGTGCCCTTCGCGGTGGCCATGATTCTCGCCATGATCGTCATGGTTGGCTCGGCGCCCATGTTGCAGAACGTCACCCAGGATAAAAGCCAGCGCATTGTGGAGACGCTGCTGGGCGCGGCCACCCCATTCGAGCTCATGACCGGCAAAGTGCTCGGTTCGGTGGGGGTTTCGGTGACCAGTTCCGTGCTGTACGTGCTGGCCGGCACTTTTGCGGTGAACGCCCTGGGTGTCGCCGGCCTGTTGCCGCTCAGCATCATCCCCTGGTTCTACGTCTACCTGTTGGCCGACGTGGTGATGCTCAGCGCCTTCGCCGCCGCGCTGGGGGCCTGCTGCAGCACCCCGCAGGACGCGCAGAACCTGGCCATGGTGCTCCTCATGCCATGCCTCATCCCCATGTTCATGCTGGTCACCATCCTGCGGCAATCCAACGGTGCGCTGGCTACGGTGATGTCGCTCATTCCGCCCTTCACCCCCATCCTCATGCTCTTGCGCCAGGCCATGCCCGACGGCGTCCCCGCGTGGCAGCCGTGGGTGGGCTTGGTAGGCGTCCTGGTATTCGCCGCCGCTACCGTATGGGCCGCCTCCCGCATCTTCCGGCTGGCCATCCTGATGCAAGGCAAACCGCCGCGCCTGGCCGAGATGCTCCGCTGGGCGATGAAACGCTAGGCTAGAGGCCCGTCACACTCCCGCAGTCTTGCAGTTTCACTACGCTGCCGTCGGCGGCCTTGATGTGCGTGTTGACGAAGGTCCAGTGCTCGGCGTACTGAATGCTGCCGGCCATCTTCGCCTCGATGTCCAGGTTCTTGAACTCGAAGTTCTCCAGCGGCGAATCCTTGTAGGAACCTACCGAAAAGGCCCGCTGCGCATCCACGGCTTTGATATCGGAGATTTTGATGTTGCGGAAATGTGGGAGACCCTTCTCGGGGGACACCACCTCGGTCAGCACCTTCCAGTAGTCCGGCGGGTTTGTGATCCCCTCGGGCATCTTGGCGTAGCTGTAGCTGGGATTCCAGTTCAAAGTGATGCTGATCGGTGTACCGACGCCCTCCATATCCATATCGTGGATCGAAATGTTTTCGATGGTGCCGCCGCGCGTGCTGGCCGACTTGAACAGGATGCCCGCCGATACGGGCCGCAACACGTGGATTCGGTACGCCTCCACATCGCGAATTCCGCCCGAGGTTTCGCTGCCGATGGTGATTCCGGCGGCGCCTCCGCGCACGGTGCAGTCGCGGATCACAATCTTCTCCGAGGGGCGGTTCACGCGTAGACCGTCGGCGTCCCGGCCGGCCTTGAGGCAGATGTCGTCGTCGTTGTTCTCGATGTCGCAGTGTTCCACCAGCACGTTGGAAGAGGAATCGATATCCACGCCGTCGGTGCTGGGGCCGCGGCCGCCGATGTTGTTGCGGATGGTGGCGCCATCCACGTGCACGCGCTGCGAGTAGCAGATGTGCACGGTCCAGAAACCGGAGCGCCGCAGCTCCAGGCCCTGAAGATCCACGTCCGAAGATTTGTAAATCACGATGAGGCGCGGCCGCTGGCAATCGTAATCCGCCGCCCAGCGCAGGCCTTTGGGCTCGTAGTCCTTGCGCAGCGCCCAGTACTTGTCCCACCAGATTTGGCCCTCGCCATCGATCACGCCCTTGCCGGAGATCTTCACGTGCGATTGCTCGTACACGTTGATGAGGGCCGCCGGCCACTTCATCTCAACGCCGGCGACGCGCGTCTGCATCACGGGGTAAGCCGCGAGGTCCTGCGCGCCGTGGAGTTCAACGCCCGCGTCCACGCGCAGTTCGGTGCCGGACTTCAGGAACAACGATCCGGTCAGGTAGACTCCGGGCGCGAAGACGACCGTGCCGCCGGCCTTCGCGGCGGCGTCGATGGCTTTCTGAATGGCGGCCGTGTCGACCGTCTTGCCATCTCCTTTGGCGCCGTAAGCGCCGACTCGAAACTCGGCCGCCTGGACGGCGTACAGTGTCAAAAACACGCACAGAACCTTCATCATTTTCCTCCGGCTTCGATATTCACTGTGGCAGCGGCGAGACCAGGCGAAGAAGCGGTCACCGCGATCTGTCCCGCGCCGCTGGCTTTCACAATGGCGAGGCACTGGCCCTGATACGCGTGGCGCGCGGACGCCTGGAAAGGTTCGTGGCTCACGTTGCTTCCGCTGTCCACGGCGGCGATGACGCCCGGGCCCGCCGCCCGGAAGGCGAGCAGTTGGTCGGCGCCGGGCACCAGCACGCCGTTCTCATCCACTACGCTTGCCGTGACGTACGCGACATCGTCCCAATGGGGAGCGAGCGTATGGCGGTCGGACACCAGGACAATCTTGGTGGGCTTGCCCGCGGTGCGCAGTTCGTGAGTGGCGACAAGCTTCCCCTTATTCTTGCCGATGGCCCGGATGGTTCCCGGCTCGAAAGGCACATCCCAATTGCGCGCGGCGTCGTTGGCCGGGTGCGGCTTCGATCCCAGCGACTTGCCGTTGAGCGTCAGCTCCACCTCTTCGCAGTTGCTGTACACCTCGACAGTCTCGGTGTGAGCCGCGGCGTTGACGGGCGTCCAGTCGGAGAAGAGCATCTGCGCCTGGCGTTGGGCGGCCGGTACGGCCGGTTCATAACCGGGATCGACGGGGGCGGCCTGCCGCGGCGCCACCCGGCGGACAATGTGAACCATGGGCTGATCCGACCACCAGCTCTGCCGTTCGTACCCCACCGGTTTGACGGCGCCGGTGTGGTCCAGAAGGCCGGAACCGGCGATGACGCCGGGCCACTGGCGCGATTCGCCGATGTAATCCACGCCGCTCCACAGAAACTGGCCGGCATACGGCGGGTTGTCGCGCAGGGCCAGCCAGGTGCTGAGTTCGCCGTGATTTTCGGTGCCGAGGATTTTGCGCGTGGGCTTGGCCGCGTGCGCGGCGAGGATTTCGTTCTCCCGATAGTTCTGGCCGATCACATCCAGTAGGTCGGCCAGGCCGTTGTCATAATCGTGGCTGACGTTGGGCCGGAAGAGCGCCTGGCTCACCGGGCGCGTGGGATCGGCCTTGTGAAACGCGTCCACCAGTCCTTTGAGAATGCCGTTGGCGAGTTCCGCCTGGGGCGTGTCGTGAATCTCATTGCCGGCGCTGTAGACCACGATGCTGGGGTGGTTGCGGTCGCGCATGACGGTGTCGTGGGTGTCGGTGAGCGACCAGTCGCGGAAGTAGAGATGGTAGTCGTAGGGGTTCTTGGCCACCGTCCAACAGTCGAACATCTCGTCCATCACCAGGAAGCCCATGCGGTCGGTGAGATCCAGAAACTCCGGCGCGGGCGGGTTGTGGGCGGTGCGGATGGCGTTCACCCCGAGCTTCTTCAGTTCTTCCAGGCGGCGTTCCCAAACGCGCAGCGGAACCGCCGCACCCACGGCGCCGCCGTCATGGTGCAGGCAGACGCCCTTGAGCTTGAAATTCCTGCCGTTCAGCCAGAAGCCGGTGGCGGCATCGAAGTGAAATTCGCGGATGCCGAAGGGGACCGCTTCATCATCCAGCGTGGTCTTTCCGGCGCGAACCCTGGCCACGGCGCGGTAGAGCACGGGGTGGTCGAGGTTCCAAATGTCGGGGGACTTGACGGCGATCTCCTGTTCGAAGTCCGCCGATTTCCCGGCGGCCACCGATTGCGGCTTGGTCTCGGCGGTCTTCACCGTCTTGCCGTCGGGGCCAAGGATGGCGACCTCGATGGTCACAGTTCGCGCCGCATCGGACTGGTTCACGACGCTGGTTTGGACGCGCACTGTGGCTTCGCCCGCCGCAACCTGGGGCGTGCTCACGAAGGTGGCCCATTGATCCAGATGGACGGGGTCTGTGACTACCAGGCGCACGTGCCGGTAAATGCCCGCGCCGGCATACCAGCGCGACGCCGGCTGGCCGGAATTATCGGCGCGCACCGCCAGCACGTTGGGGTTCTGGGCGCCGAAAGTCACGTGGCCGGTCAACTCGTAGCGGAAGCTGACGTAGCCATAGGGCCGCTTTCCGAGGTGGAAACCGTTGATCCAGACCTCGCTGTTGGCCATGACGCCGTCGAATTCGACGAAGACGCGCCGCTTGGCGTAATCCGCGGAAAGGGCGAAATGTTTCCGGTACCAGCCTATGCCGGCGGGAAGCCAACCGCCCGCGCCGCCGGCGGGATTCTTCTGGTCGAACGGACCTTCGATGCTCCAATCGTGGGGCACGTTCACGGCGAGCCAGGCGGCGTCCGCGAACTGGGGCTGTTCGGCGCCCGCCGGCGCGTCGGCCTTGAGGAATCGCCAATCGGAATCGAGGGGAATGGTGGTCCGGACGAGACCCTTTACGGGAGCCGCCGCCAGCAGGAGTGGAATCAACCACGAAACGATCCGCGCCATAGAACCTCCTTCGCGGTTTTGGGCAGTCGAAACTTAGATTAGCGTCATAGCGGGGGTTTGGCAACGGTGGACGAGGCGCGTGTCATGCCCCCGAACGCATCCCGGTATTTGATTCTCCCAAGCACGCGCGAGGCTTGCAGGTTCAACGGTATGCTTCGCGGCGGTTGCGAATGTGCAGAATCCGGATGATGTCCGGCTTCTCATAGACGAAACGAACTCGCCAGTCTCCCACGCGTAACCTGAGTTGACGCCCCTCGCCTGCCAGCATCCTCACGTCGCCAAAGCCGGTTTGTGCAAACCGTTCAATGGCATCCTCCACTTGGTCCCGTTCGCGATTTGGCAACCGTTCCAGATCCCTGGCGGCCTGCGGGCGAAACAGGACTCGTTTCATGCCCGGATGCGTCGGAGGTGCTCAAACGGGATGTCGGGAGACGCATCGGCCAGCGACGACGCCACAGAGGCCCGCTCTTCCTCCGTCTCTGGCTCGTCGTCCAGCGGCGCAGCCAGGATCGCCAGTTCCACGGGATCCGCCAACGCGCGCAGAACCTTGCGCGCCGCCGGCACATCGCTTTCAGGAATGTGGTCCACCAGGGTGTGCAACTCGTGCCGGTCGATATCGGCCATAACACCTCCTCTTTCGAGTTTACTCCCGCTCTGCTGTAGCCGTGTCGAATCCTGTGAACTGGAGGGCGTGGAATCATCGACAGCGGAACTGCGTCGTGACCCGCGTCCTTCAGAAGATGTGCCACCTCGGGCGCGTGCGCGCTGTCGACCAGGAACCTCACGCGATCCGCGACAGCGCCAGTTAGCGTTCCATCGCCGAGACCGCCGCGGGACTTCCCTCGATCAGCAGCAGGATTACCTCGCGCGACTTAGCCATGTCCTTGCCGCGCTCCTGTGCGAGTTTCACATCGCGCTGGAACTGCGCGCCTTTTACCGGGTTCCGCACCGGATCAGATTCCCAGGTCCCTGAAACAGCGCGCTCGCGGAGGTCAGACGCTTTCCCTTGCCCTTGTCGGCGGCGCGCATCGCCCTCACGGTCGTCGCATTCGGGACCTTCACATCGAATGGAAGGGCCTTCTCCCCGGCCACGCGGATCAGCAGCATCCGCACGGCGTCGGATATGGAGATTCCCATCCCGGCCAATGTCTTCGCAGCCCGCTGCTTCGTTTTCTCATCCACGCGAACGTGAACCATCGTCGTCGCCATGATTCGACCTCTTGAGATACATTGTATCTCAGACCAGCTATTGCACCGTCCTGGCGATCGCCGCTTCGGCCAGGGGGGCGATGAGTTCGTAGCCTTTGGCGTTCGGATGCAGCCCGTCGCCCGAATACCCATCCTTTAACATGCCCTTCTCGTCCACCAGGGCCGAGTAGTAATCCACGTACTCGGCATGGACCTTGGCGGCATACTCGCGCAGCCACGCGTTCAGCCTCAGAATGTCGGCGGGGGGACGCTGTTCGCTCTGCTTCCGGGCGGTGTAATCGCTGATCGGCATCACGGAACAAAGGATCGCCTTGACACCGTGCGCACGCGCCAGGTCCGTCATGGCCTGAATGTTCTCCTCGATCATGGTCAGCGTCTCAGGCCCGGTATTGCGGGCGATGTCGTTGGTGCCGGCCAGGAGGATGAATGCCGCGGGTTCGAGATCGAGGACGTCGGGGAACATTCGAACCAGCATCTGCGGAGTGGTCTGCCCGCTGATGCCGCGATTCACGTACGGCTTGCCGGGGAACGAATCCGCCAGCTTCCAGCCGTCCGTAATGGAGTCGCCGAGAAACACTACGCGCTTGGGCTCCGGCGGCTGCTTCTTCAACGCTTCATTGGCGGCGTGAAAGCGGCCAAGCTGGTTCCAGTCCTGGAGTTGATCGGCGAAAGCCTGCGCCGCGGCGGGCAGGCAGCAGTTGGCCCTGGGAGGCCGGTATTCTTCCACCAACTGGCACTGGGCGGCGCCGGAGGCCAGAAGACCCACGAAAAGCAAACGAGACGCGATTCGATGCATGGATGTTCTCCTTAAGTGTTCGCGGTCCACCAGGCTCTGTACGATTTGAGAAAGTCCTCGATCTTGCCCGTCGCCGGACCTTCATAGAGCGTGTAGCCGGTGAATTTGGCGGCCTTGAGTAGGCCGAAGAACTCGCGATAGGGGTACGGCCGGTCCTTGGGATCGTGAACATGCGCCATGCGGACCCACCGCCCCAGCATGTCGAAACAAGGTTTGACGGAGCCTTTCTCGATGTCTTGCTCGGCCGAGTTCCACGTCAGCCCCACGTTCTTGAGCCCGGCGATCTCCATCATCTGTTTATCTTCCTTATGGCCCTCGTCGTGAAATTCGAGCCACACCTCGACATTCTTGGGGGCCGCGTACTCGCCCAACTCGCGCAGACATTCGCCGATGTGGCGGGTGGTGATCTGGTGATTCGGCTCGGTTCCCCAGCCGTAGGGACGAACCTTGACGCCCATGGCGCCCACGTCTTTGGCCAGGTCGACAAACGTCTTGCCGGTTGCCACCTGCCGCTTTCGCTCGGCGGCGTCGGCGGATTGAAACTCGCACACCGAGCCCAGGCCAGTGAGTTTCAGCTTGCTGGCTTCGAAACGTTTGCGCACGCGGGCGCGTTCCGCCTGGCTGATGGAAGGCTCCACGCCGTGCTTCTGTCCGTGGGGTAGTTCGTCGGTGGTGGTGCGCAGTTCCACGCCTTCGAAACCAGCGGTCTCCAGAATCTTGATGATCGATTCCAGATCGTAATCCGCAAACAACTGATGCGTAACGCACCCGAGGTGGAATCCCGGTCCCGGCGCCGCCGAAAGCCGGCCGGCGAGCCACGGCGCGGTCAACGCCGCCGCCGAGGTGGAAAGGAAATCTCTTCTTAAGATCATGGTTTTGTCCTCAGTGAACCTAGACGACGTACGGTTTGCGATAGTCGCGGGTAATCAGCTTATCGGCCTCGGGATCGTTGACGCATCGCCCCCTGGCGTCGTCCCAGACGATCTTGCGGCCCACGCGGTAGCAGATGGTAGCCAGGTGGCATACGGCCGCCGAGGCGGCGCCGACTGCGATATCGCAGTGCAGGTCTTTGATGTTGCGGCTGCGGCAGGCCGCGAGAAAGTTGGCGACGTGTGCCTGCTGCTGGGCCACCTCGGCGCCCGCCGATTTCTCCTGGGTGGCCAGTTCGCTGCCCTCGCCCTTGTAGATCTTGAAGCCGCTTCCGTCGAGCCACATCCAACCGTTGCCGCCGAGGAAGAGGTTGCCGACGGTCAGATGGCCCTGCACGCCGCCGGGATACCACCCGTACTTGGTGACGCCGGGCACCAGAGGCTCGCCGGCTTCGGGTCCGGTGGGCAGGGCGCGGATTTCGAAAACAAGCTGCCGGTCGCCGTAGTCGAAGACGCAGTTCTGCGTGTTGGGCGCTTCCTGGTCGTCGTCCCACACGTACTTGCCGCCGGTGGAAACGGCCGCCTTGGGCATGCCCGGGTCGCCCAGCCCCCAGTGCGCCACGTCGAATTCGTGAGCGCCGGCATTGGTGAGGTCCCCGGCGCCGTAGTCCCAGAACCAGTTCCAGGTGTAGCTGCCGCGGTTCCGGGTATACGGTCGTTGGGGCGCCGGTCCCTGCATCAGGTCCCAATCGACACTCGGCGGAACCGGCTCGGGCGGCGTCTTTCCCATGGAAGGCCGCGGCTTGAAGCACAGCCCCTTGGACATGTACACCTTGCCGATGGCGCCCTGGCGCAGCAACTCGACGGCGTGGATCTTGTGCGCCATGCTGCGCCCTTGCAGGCCCACCTGCACCATGCGGCTGGTTTTCCGCGCCGTCTCGATCATCCGCCGGCTCTCGTGGATGTTGTAGCTGGCGGGCTTCTCGACGTACACGTCTTTGCCCGCTTCGCAACCCCACACCGTGGCCAGCCCGTGCCAATGGACCGGCACGGAGAGAAAGACCGCGTCGACGCTCTTATCGGCGAACATTTCGCGCATGTCGACGAATTCCTTCGCCTGTTCGCCGGGCGCCAGTTGCCGCAGCAGGGCCTGGGTCCGCTCGCGGGCCTCCTGCTTGACGTCGCACAAACCGGCCACGCGGGCCTCCGGAATCTTCACCAGGTATCCCAGAAGCGCCGGACCGCGCGTTCCGAGCCCTACGATGCCGACATTGATCTTGTCGTTGGCGCCCATCACGCGGCCCGCGGAAACCGCCAGCGCCGCGCCCTGAAAGAAGGTGCGACGGGAGATGTTGGACACTCGAACCTCCTGAGCTTCGCCTATTACAGTAACAGTCTTCGGCGACTCAGTCTTCGGCCACCGAGCGTTGCGCCAGTTCCCCCAACAGGGGCAGCGGGTAAGCCTCCTCATGAGCGGCTTTCACCATCATGAAGATGGACATGCCTAGCAACAACGCCTCGACGACGCCGTGGATGTGGAGGTCGGGCGCCATGCGGAACATCGGCCGCAAGACCCAATCCTCCAACAGCCAGGCCACGAAAAGGTACAGGCCTTGGAAGGCGTGGAACCGGACGTTGCGGTTGCGGCGGAACTTCTCCGATGCCAGGACGATGATGGATGCGATCCAGCCAACCCCGGGGATGTAACAGAGGATCGACGCGGTTCGCGGCTGGATGCCCGCCAGCGGGTCGGCGCCCGATGACGGCGTGGCTGGCCCCACCGGCTGGCCCGCACCGCACTGGCGGCAATAGGCCTCGGTGGCGCCCACCTGGTTTCCGCATTGGCTGCAAAACGGCATCTGCTATCTGATACGTTATTCGAACGCGGCTTGTTCCAGCAACCAAGGGGCCAGACACCCGCGTCCCAAGGCGCGCGCCTTTTGCGCGCCGCAGCGGACGCTGGTGTCTGTCCCCGAATTTGCACCCGCACCGTGCTAATATCTCGCCATGCGAAAGCTGTTTCCGGGCATCCTGCTGCTGGCCTGCGCGGCCGCTTTGCCGGCGGCCAGCAACCTCGAGATCTACTTCATCGACGTCGAAGGCGGACAAGCCACGCTGTTGGTTTCGCCCTCCGGCGAATCCATGCTGGTGGATACGGGATGGGCCGGGTTCAACCGGCGCGACGCCGGGCGCATCCTCGCCGCGGCCAAAACGGCGGGGGTGAAGAAGATCGACTACCTGGTGATCACTCATTATCATGCCGACCACGCGGGCGGCGTGCCGCAGCTTGCCGAAAAGATGCCCATTCGCAACTTCGTGGATCACGGTGCCCAAACCGAAACCGGGCGCGACGCCCAGGTGCTGTACAACGCGTACAGCGCCTTCCGCGAAAAGGGCAATCACATCCAGGTGAAACCCGGCGACGTCATCCCGATTAAAGGCATCGAGGTGAAGGTGCTTTCCTCGGCCGGAGAGGTGATCGCGTCTCCGCTTCCCGGCGCGGGCCAGCCTGATGCGGAGTGCGCCAGCTTCCAGCGGCACGAAGTGGACACCACCGAAAACGCGCAGTCCGTGGGCATGTTGATCTCGTACGGCGATTTCCGCATGATCGACCTGGCGGATCTCACCTGGAACAAGGAGTACGACCTGGTGTGCCCCGCCAACAAGATCGGCGCGGTGGACCTGTACCTGGTCTCTCACCACGGCATGGATATGTCCGGCTCGCCGCAACTGGTGCATGCGCTGCACCCGCGCGTGGCCATCATGAACAACGGCGCACGCAAGGGCGGCGTGGCTGAAATCTGGCAGACCATACACACCTCGCCCGGCCTGCTGGACTTGTGGCAACTGCACTACGCGGTGGCCGCCGGCAAGGACCACAACTCGCCCGACCCGTTCATCGCCAACGTGGACGAGATCTGCGAAGGCAAGTGGCTTCGCGCGACAGTGCGGAAGGACGGAACGTTCACGGTTTACAACAGCCGCAACAAGTACCAAAAGAGCTACTGAGGCAACAAGCTTTCAGCTTTCAGGGTGCCGCCCTGGCTGAACGCTGATTGCTGATGGCTGACAGCTCTGAGCTACTTCTTGTTGGGCTTCGGCTGCGTTGCGGGCGTCTCTTTGGTCTTGTCGTCGGGCAGCGGCGGCAGCGGATCGGTATCGTACGTGATACCGGCTTCCGCCGAGTACTTGCGGTAGAGCCGGAATTCCTCGTCGAGTTTTGTCAGAACCTCGCCGCCGCTCATCAAAACCTGCGATTTAAGCGGCAGCAGAAAAGTATGTCCCGAGATGTCCTGGTAATCGTAGAACAGGTCGTTTTCCGCTCTCCGGATGGGGAAGTCCGCCGGAATATTCTCCGCGACGGTGGTCACCCGCATCACCGCATACGTGTTGGGGTCTACTTCCACCAGCCCCCGGTAGGCTGTGATAATGCTGAGCTTGGCATCCTCCACCACCAGCCGGTACTGCGAGCGGGCCTGCAACACATGGTAGGCGAACGCCATGACTTGTTTCTTGCGCAGTATCCCCCAGTGATCCCACTCGAATCGGGCTTCCGTGGACGGCTCGAAGATCTCCCGCAACATGCTGCCGAACTCGCCGAACGACTTGCTGCCGCCCATCTGTTCGTAATCCTTGTTGACAATGGCATTGTTCGCCAGCACCACCGTGTACTTCTCCTTCTGCTGGAAATAGCTCAGGCGTATCTGGAGGACATCTTGCGCCTGCCAGGAAGGCTCGCTCGAAGCGCTGCCGCCCCGCTGTGCGCCGGGCGTGGGCGCCGCATACCGCCGCGTCACCTGCGTGCAAATGAAGTCGGGCAGGTTCTTGCTGTAGTTGAGCGCGTACTCGCGAACATCCGCGATGATGGCAGCCTGTTCCTCGGAAGAAGGCGGCGGGATGGGCGTAGGCGGGGCTTGCGGCGCGATGGGTTTCGCCGCCGCCAGGTCTTTCGTCCGGTCCCGCAACGCCTGAAGCGCCTGCAAGGTCTTCGGCCCTATACCTTAGCCTTGCATCTCCTCGATGGTGCGATCGTCCAGGCGTTCGGTGAGTTTCACCTTGGCGAGGTATTTCGCCACTTCGCTGTCCGTCTGCTTCCCCTCCTTGATGAGCTGCCCGGAGGATTGGATAAAGCCGGTCAACTCCCGCACAGACAGAGTCTGGGCCGTCGCGGCGAGGCAAACCGCGAACACAGCAGCCAGAAGACGGTAACGCATGGCAGTCCTTATTTTCTCATGACGTGCGGCCAGCGCCCGGGTTACCGATGGGCCTAAACGATGGCCTGCCTTACTTCTTGCACTCTTTCAGGTCTTTGTTCTTCGGGTCCTTGCAGTCGGGTGCGACGGTCTCTTTGGTTTTGTCGTCGGGCAGCGGCGGCAGCGGATCGGTATCGTACTTGATATTGATATCGGCCGAGTACTTGCGGTACAGGCGGAACTCTTCGTCGAGTCTTGTCAGGACCTCGCCGCCGCTCATCAAGACCTGCGATTTAAGCGGCAACAGAAAAGTATGTCCCGAGATGTCCTGGTAATCGTAGTCCAGGACGTCTTCGGCCTTCCGGATGGGGAAGTCCGGCGGAATGTTCTCCGCGATGGTCGACACCCGCATCACCACGTGCGTATCGGGGTCCACTTCCACCAGTCCCCGGTAGGCCGTGATAATGCTGAGCTTGGCATCCTCCACCACGAGGCGGTACTGCGAGCGGGACTGCGTCACATGGTAGGCGAACGCCATGACCCGCTGGCCGCGCAGAGTGCCCCAGTGGTCCCATTCGAATCGGGCTTCGGTATACGGCTCGAAGATCTCGCGCAGCATGCTGCCGAATTCGCCGAAGGACTTGCTGCCGCCCATTTGCGCGTAATCCTTGTTGAGGATGTTGTTGTTCTCCAGCACCACCAGGTACTTTTCCTTCTGCTCGAAGTAGCTCAGGCGTATCTGCAGCACGTCTTGCGGATACCAGGAAGGCTCGCTGAGGGAGCTGCCGCCATACTTGGTGCCGGGCATGGGCGCCGCATAACGCCTCGTCACCTGGGTGCAAATGAAGTCGGGCAGGTTCTTGCTGTAGTTGAGCGCGTACTCGCGCACATCCGAGAGGATGGCGGCCTGTTCCTCGGAGGATGGCGGCGGGATGGGCGTCGGCCGGGCTTCGGGCGCGATGGGCTTGGCCGCCATCAAGTCTTTCGTGCGGTCTCGCAACGCCTGAAGCGCCTGCAAGGTCTTGGCCCCGATGCCGTAACCCTGCAATTCTTCGATGACGCGGTCGTCCAGGCGTTCCGTGAGTTTTACCTTGGCGAGGTACTTCGCCAACTCGCCATCCGTCTGCTTCCCCTCTTTGATGAGCTGCTCGGAGGATTGGACAAAGCTGACCAACTCGCGCAAGCTCAGAGTTTGGGCCGCTGCCACCAGGCAGACCGCGAGCACACCAGCCAGAAGACGGTAACGCATACCTTTCCTTATCTTCTCATGACGTACGGCGGGCGCCCAGGTTACCGCCAGGTCTTGTCGTCCAGCTTGCTGAGATCCAGGTTGTCCGGCAGCACCCCCACCGTCACAATCGCGAAGGTGAAGACTTCGGTGCCCGGCTCCAGGTGGCCGCCGAACGCCTTGTCCGGATTCGCCAGGGTCATATGCGCGTGGACTTTTCCATTGATGACATAACCGTTCATGCCGATGAGATCGGCCGGCGCGGTGGGGTCCTTCTCGATCATGTTTTTCGACGGCATGGTGCGGTTGCTCACCTGATGCACCTGGTAACCTCGCACCGAGCCGGCGCCGGAAAGAATCACGGCGTTGCGGACCTTGTTTTCCTTCACCATCTTCTCCATGCCGGCCAGAAGATCGGCCTGGTATTTGAAACGGAAGATCAGCACGCGCTGGAACTGGCTGGCGATCGCATAAGCATCCGGCACTTTATCGCTGTTCGGTTTGGCGTCCTCGGCGGGGGTGGTAGCGTTGGTGATCTCCCTGCGAGTCTCCTGCGCGGCGGCAAGGGACAGGAATGCCGCTGCGAGCACAGACAGTCTTCTCATATTTGAAGTGTGGCACAAGTAGCGCCGGCGGTCTTTGCCGCCGGTGGGGTTTGCCGGACCGGAACACACCGGCGACAAGATCGCCGGCGTTACGCCGCGTAGTGCGCTTTCACGCGTCGCGCCGCGGCGCGGCCCACCACCGCGGCCAACTGGTCCTCCGAGGCGGCGCGCACCAGTTCCGAGCTGCCCAACTCCTTCAGCAGCTTCTGCACCGTCTTCTTTCCCACGCCCCGTATGGCGTCCAGCTCGCTCGAAAGCTGCCGCGCGTTCCGCCGGCTGCGGTGAAACGTCACGGCGAAGCGGTGCGCCTCGTCGCGGATGGATTGAATCAGGTGCAGGATGGGCGAGAAGCGGTCGAGCACCACCGGCTCGTCCTCCTGCCCGTAGACGTAGATGATCTCCTCGCGTTTGGCGATGGAGGCCAGCGGCTGGTCCGTGATTCCAATCGCTTCCAGCGCTTCCGCCGCCGCGTGCAACTGCCCGATTCCGCCATCGATCAGCACCAGGCCGGGCATCGCCCGCTTCTCTTCCCGGAGGCGCGAATAGCGCCGCGCCACCACCTCGCGCATGCTGGCGAAATCGTCGTTGCCGATCACCGTCTTAACGATGAATTTGCGGTAGTCCGATTTCTTCATCCGGCCGTCCTCCCACACCACCATGCTGGCCACTTTGTCGGTGCCCTGGATGTGGGAGACGTCGAAACACTCGATGCGCGCCGGCGCCGCGGGCAGGTTCAGGGCGTCTTCGAGCGCTTGCTGAATGGCGCGGGACGACGGTTTCAGCACGTGAAACCGCATGTCGAAGCTGTGTTTGGCGTTGTTCCGGACCAGCTCCAGCAGCGCTTTCTTCTGCCCGCGCTGGGGTGTGCGGATCTCTACGCGTTGGTTTCGTTTCTCCGAAAGCAGCTCCTCCAGCGCCTCGCGATCCTCGAACTCAACGGGCACGTGGATCTCCGCCGGGATGTACTGCTGGTCCAGGTAGAGCTGCTTCAGCAGCGAAGAGAAGAACTGCGGTTCGTCGAAATCCGGTTGGTCTTCCCAGAAGAACTCGCGGCGGTCCACGATCTGGCCGTGGCGCAGGTGGAACAGGTTCAGGGCCACCAGGGGCGGCTCGGCGTAGCAGGCGAAGATGTCGACATCGTCGCCCTTGGCCGCGGACACTTTCTGCCGCTCGTCGATCTCTTCCACCGTGGAAAGCAGATCGCGCAGGGACGCGGCCTGTTCGAAGCGCATTTCGTCGGAGGCGGTTTCCATGCGCGCGCGGAGGCCGCGCGCCAAATCGCCGTGCCGGCCTTCCAGCAACAGCTTCACGTCGCGCACCGCGCCGGCGTAGGCATCATCGGTGGTCAGGCCTTCGACGCAAGGCCCCAGGCAGCGGTGAATGTGATATTGCAGGCACGGTTTCGGATGGTAGCGCGTGAGATCGACCTTGCACGACGGCACCTGGAAATGCCGGTGGATGAAATGCACCAGGCGGTGCGCCAGGCTGGCCGGAAAGTAAGGGCCAAAATAAGTCGCGCCGTCCTTGCGCAGCCGGCGCGTCACGTAGACCCGCGGGTACTTCTCATGTGTGAGCTTGACGTACGGGTAGGTTTTGTCGTCGCGCAGCAGGACGTTGAAGCGCGGCTGGTACTGCTTGATGAGGTTGTTCTCGAGGGCCAGCGCCTCTTTTTCGTTATCGACCTCGATGTACTCGATGTCGCGCGCTTCCGCCATCAGCGTCCCGGTCTTGACGTCGGCCAGCTTGTCCTCGGAAAAGTAGCTGCGGACGCGGTTGCGCAGGCTCTTGGCCTTGCCGACGTAGATCACGCGGCCCCCGGCGTCCTTGTACAGATATACGCCGGGCAGCAGCGGAAGCTGGCCTGCCTTGTCGCGGAGTTCCATGGGAGGGGAAGCTATAATTAAATTATGTCACGCTGGATTCTGGCGCTGCTCGTGGCGTCGGTGGCCCTGCTCCACGCGCAAAATCAGCCCGGCCAACTGAAGAAGGACCGGTCTCAGCCCACATCCGGACAGCAGGAGGTTCCGCCGGAAGAAGACACGTCGCTGGCCGTGAAGGACTATTCCTTCAATCCCCTCCAGGCCGAGAAGGAACTGCAAATCGGAAACTTCTACTTCAAGACGGGCAAGTACCGGTCCGCCGCCATGCGGTTTACGGAAGCCACAAAGTGGAACGAGGGCTCGAGCGATGCCTGGCTGCGGCTGGGTGAAACCGAGGAGAAGTTGAAGGATTCCAAAGCCGCCAAGGAAGCTTATACCAAGTACCTGGCGCTGGCATCAGACGCGAAGAATGCCGCCGAGATTCGCAAGAAGCTGCAGAAACTGAAATAGGCTTCAGGACCTGTTGGCTTCAGCGGATGAGGCGGATCAGGCCCCAACAGGCCAGGCAGATCCAGAAATCCACGGCCAGACCCCAATCGATTTGATAGAGGTGGTGCTGCGCGCGCGGCGGCAGGAACCGCTCCACGCTGAAGTAAATGGCGTTGCCCGCCACAACCGCCGCCAGCGACCGCCAGAAGTCGCGCTTCATGAGGAGCCGTAACCAGTGTACGATTAAAGCACTATGATGACACGGCGCGAGGTTTTAGCCTCCATGGGTGCCTTGGCAGCCACCCTGGGACGGGCGGCCGACCGGCTTCCGGCCAACAAGAACGTGAAGTGGGGGCTGGGATCGAATCTCTGGAATTCCTTCAAGGGATCGAAATTCACGGACATCCTCGACGTGATGCACGACACCGGGTTTATCGGCCTCCGGGTGACACAGTTCCCCAGGATTCTGGAAACCTACAGCATCACTACGGAACAAATGGAAGCGGAAGTTTCCAAGCGCGGACTACAAATCGTGACGATTTCGTTCAACGGCCAGGCGCAGGACCCGGCCAGGCGCAAACAAGTGCTGGACGACGCCAAGGTGGCCATGACCTTCCTCAAGAATTTCGGCGCTCAGCACCTGGTGGTGTTCTCGCCGAACCGCAACGCGGGCGCGGCCCCCGACGCTTTCAAAACCATGTGCGAGTGCTACAACCAACTGGGCGAAATGGCCGGCGAAATGGGCTTCAAGGCCGGCCTGCACAACCACATGGGGCAGATGGTACAGAACGAAGACGAGCTGGACCGGTGCATGACGATGACCGATCCCAAGCTGTTCTGGCTATCGCCCGATACCGCGCACCTTCACCTGGCCGGCATGGATTCGGCCAAGATCCTCGAACGTTACAAGAACCGGCTGATGCTGGCCGATTACAAAGACGCCAAGCGCGGACCCGGCGGCTTCCTCCAGAATATCTACGACCTGGGCGACGGGGACGTGGACTTCCCGGCCTGCCATCGCGTGCTGAAAGCCGCTTCGCTCAAGCTCTGGCTCATCGTGGATCTGGACATCGCCCGCAAAGGCCCGCGCGTCAGCTACGAGCGATGCGGGGCATACGTAGTCAACACCCTGGAGCCGATTTATGTCTGACGTTTCGCGCCGGACCTTCATTATTGGGACCACGCTTGCCATGACCGCACTCAAGGCCGCCGATTATCGCATTATCGATTCCCATGTCCACACCTGGAAACACGACGCGGAGTTTCCGTTTGCGCAGGGGGCCAATGTCCCCGAGCGCGACGCCGCGCCGGAAACCCTGCTGGAACACATGAAGGCCAACGGGGTGGCCAAAACCGTCATCATCCAGGTGATTCACTATCGCTACGACAACCGCTTTCTGGCGCACGTGCTGAAGCAATATCCCGGGACTTTCCAGGGAGTGTGCCGCGTGGACCCGCTGGACCCGGCGGCGCCGGACACCTTGTCGCAACTCACCGAGCAGGGATTCCGCGGAGTGCGGCTGAGCCCCGGGAACGGCGCTTCCGGCGACTGGCTGACCGGGCCGCTGATGCCCCCGCTGTGGAAGCGCTGCCTGGATTTGAAAGTGCCCATGACGGTGCTGGCCGCGGTGGAGCGCATGCCGCAGGTGGCCCAGTTGATGGAGAAGCTGCCCGATTTGACGCTGGTGATCGACCATATGGCCGATTGCCCCGTGAACCAGCCGCAGGAGCTCGAAAAACTGATCGCGCTGAAGCGCTTCCCCAATGTGTTCGTCAAGATTTCGCACACCTGGTCGCTTTCGCGCCAGCCGTACCCGTGGCTGGATGCGCAGGAACTGGTGAAGCGCCTCTACGACGCCTACGGCCCGCGGCGGTTGATGTGGGGCACCGACTGGCCGATCATCGAGCCCCGGGCGAAGTACGAGCAGGCTCTCACCGTGGTCCGCGACGACATGAAGTTTCTCAACGCCGACGACAAGAGCTGGATACTCAGCAAAACCATCGAGCGCGTGTGGCCGTTTCCGGCGTAGACTCAGTGCAGCGAAACGGGGGCTTCTCCAACCAGGCGCTGGCGCACGTGGGCGCCCAGAAGGTCGGCGAAGCTGTCGCCGACCGTGGTGTTGAAGAGGACGATGGCGGCGCAATCGTTTTTCGGATCGAAGAAGGCGTAGCTGCTGAAGCCACCCGTGCCGCCGTTGTGCCAATAGTATCCGCCTTTGTCCACATGCAGCCACGCCAGACCGATGCGCATGCCGGGCAGGGCGTCCGCGCGCAGCTCATGGGTTTGCGCGATGGCCGCGGCGAGCGCCGGGAATTTCTCCGGGTGCAGTTGAGCTTCGAGGTAGGTGAGCATGTCGGCGGCCGTGGAGCGTATGGCGCCGGCGCCGGCCAGTGCGTCGAGATCCCATGCATGGGCGGGGCGGTGCTCCGCATCATGGCCTTGAATGAAGCGGGCTTGCTGTTCCTGCGAAAGCGACACGACGGTGTCCTTCAGCCCCAGCGGGCCGGCGACCTCCTGCTGTAAGAGAGCCGCGTAACTCTTGCCGGCTCGATTGGCCAACGCCTGCCCCAACAGTCCCACGCCGAGGTTGCTGTACAGGAATTCCGGCGCGGCGGGTTTGGCCACGCCGTGGGAAGCCAGGAAGTGATAGAGATCGGCGGGGCGATAGTCCGCGTAGGGGTTCTGGGGATCGGCGGCATGGAAATTGTCCGGCATGCGTGGGAGGCCGGAGTGTTGGATGGCGAGATCCAGTAGTGTGATTTCCGCGCCCTCCGGTTTGGGCACTGCGCCATCCGGCAATAGCTCGCGGACAGGGTCGTCGAATTTCACTTTCCCTTCGGCGGCCATCCGCGCGAGCAAGAGGCCGGTAAAGGTTTTCGAGATGGAACCGATTTCGAAGATCGAATCGGGCTTGGCGGCGCCGAAAGCGAAAACGCGGCGAACACCGCGCTCGACCACGCCAATCGCGACGCCCGCGCCGGTGCCTTCGGAAAGCGGACCGGGGCGGAAGATCGGCGTGCGCGCAGCGGCAAGGTCGCGATCCAGAACGGATTCCAGGTCGGCGGCTTTCACGGGCGGCATGGCCACGTCCGTGGCAGGTGGCGAAGCCTTTACCGCGGCGGCCTGCCTGGAGAAATTGAGGGCCGATGTGCCGGCCTGGGTCCATGAACCGGTGAGAGCTTGGTTATCCGCCGAGAGCTTGCCGCTCCAGCGGCCGCGAACTTTGGGAACCTCGAACGAGAAATCGGTTCCGCTCAGGCTGACGTTGGCGCATTCCAAATCGAACACGCCCTGATCCAAGCTATCGAAGGTGCAGAACTCGCGGCCGGAGCGGTCGCTCTTCACTTTGATCTGCGCGCGTAGAGAACGGCCGCCGGCCTCGACGGCGCCCAGCCAGATGCCATCGACGGCGGACGGCTTTTCGGAAAGCATAAAGGTATCCCGCGCGAAGTTGAGGGCCATGGGGCTTCCCTGGCTCCATGTGCCGGTGAGCGATGTGCCGTCGGCGCTGACTGTGCCCTTCCATGTGCCGTTGACCGCGGGCACACGGAAGCTGAGCGTGTTGCCATCGATTTGGAAATCGGCGCAGGGGATTCCGAAGGCGCCTTGATCGACGCTGTCGAGCGTGCCGGTCAGCGAGCCATCGGGCGCCGCGGTAATGTGCAGCTTCACGTGCAGCGCGCCTGCGAGCGAGCCGGCATAATCTCCGGCCACGGAAGGCTTGGACTGCGCCGACAACCCGCATGCGAAGAGGACGGACAGCGTCAGCAAGCCAATCAAGGAATGGTGAATTAGATTCATGGAATCTCTCCTCCCTACGGATCTCATTGATAATGGTAACCCGCCGAGGCCGCGAACGCGGCGGTTGCGGTATCCGCCACCACACTGTTATAATTGGACTCTCGAAATACGTAGGAGATTCCTGTCTTTATGGCACAAGTTTGCGAAGTGTGCGGCCGCGGACCTCAATTCGGCAACCGGATCAGCCACGCCCATAACGTCACCAAGCGGCGCTGGAACCTGAATTTACAGACGGTTCACGCGCTGGTGAACGGCGCCAACCGCCGCATCCGCGCCTGCACGTCGTGCATCCGCTCCGGCAAGGTTCAGAAAGCCGCCTAAGCCCATCGCCTAGCCCGACTGCTCTACCCAAGGATCTGGTCCAGGTGGTGCTCGAGGTGTCTCAGGTAATCGTCGATCAGGAAGGATAGCGTTACGGGCGCATTGGCGCCGATCACGCACTCGTGCGCGAAACTGGCCTCCGGCATCGCCTCGACGATGTGCACCAGGTGTCGGTTCAAGAGGAGCCAGAGATTCACCAGGTCCGGCCACGGTTCGGTGGCGTAGGCCTGAGCGGACACCCAGGATTCCTGCTCATAGCCGGGGAATTCGAGACGCGGCACAAACTGCGCGCGCACGAATCGCTGGTGATTGTTGACGGCGGAATCGATCAGGTGGCCGAGGATTTCCTTCTTCGACCAGCGGCCGGGCGCGGAGCGGACCGTGGCATCGCTTTCCGATATGTTGCATAGCCGGGGCGGAACCGATCCCAGTATCCGCGCCAGCCGGTTGGCGGCTTCCATCATTTGAGTATCACCTTGGTCACTCCGGTATTGTTGGCGCTGTCGGCGGCGCGGATCACCAGCAGGTGCTCGCCGGGCGCCAAGCCGGTTAGGTCGAGCACGAACTTCTCGCGCAGCGAATCGATGACGCCATCGGCGGCCGCCACGGGCACCCAGCTCGCGGCGTCCAAAGAATACTCGCAGCGCCGCAAGGGAGAGGCGGCGTCGGCGGCTTCGAACTCAATGTGGGCGGCGGCGCCGGAGTGGCGCACCACGCCGATGGTCACCACCGGCGGCGTGTTGTCGATCATCACCGGGGCGCTCACCAGTTGCGCTTCGCGCGCGGTGGCCGGCGGGTTGGCTTCGCGATCGGAGGCCACCACGCGGAAGAAGTATTTGCCGTCGGCCAGCACGTCGGCGTCGAAGGTGACCGAATTATCGTGCGTGTCGCCGCGCAGCAGCTTCCACTGGGTCTCGCCTTCGCCGCGGAAATAGGCGTTATAGACCAGGCGGTCGCCATCGGGATCTTCGGCCTGCCAGGAGACCGTGATCTGCTGCAAGGCGGCGCGCGGCAGCGTCTGCGTGGGGGTGCCGGCGGGAGCCGCGGTGTTGACGTCGCCGGTGTCGCTCACGGTGACGCTGTAGGCCGACGAAGGCGAACTGGCTGCCGGCCTGGTGGTCTGGGAGGCCGCCACGGATTGCGTGACGACGTTGATGCTCTTCACCACCGGCGGCGAGTTCTGCGGCAGGTAGGCCAGCGTGATGCTGTCCAGCACCGGAGTGGCCCCCGCTGCGCCCGCCAGTTCCGCCTTCCATTGGATGTAGCGCGCGTTGGGGCTGGCGATGCGCGATCCGGATGCGTCGGTGAGCGGCTCGGACCAATCGCTCCACGTGCGGTCGGGCTTGGCCGAATTGCCGGAGCGCGTGCACAAGTGTACGGAACTGCCGGCGGGCGCATCCGCGCGCCAAGTCAGACTGCCCCAGCGCGAGGCCGTCCCGGAATCGTGCACGGGGGCTTCGTAGGAGCCGCTGGCGCCCGGCGTTTCCCCCAGACGGAAGATGCGGCCCATGTTGCTGGTGGCGGCCAGCACTGAATGGTCCGACGGCAGCAGGCGCGTGGTCTCGCCCTCGTTAGTCTGCGCCACCAGCGTGACGCGGCGATCGGGCGCCAGACCGTAGATGCGGCCGTTGTCGTCGGTGGAGAAAAGAATCTGCCTTTCGAGCGCCAGCAGATCGTAGACGTTCTCCTCTTTGGAACTCCACAGCGTCTCGACGGTGTTGTCCGGATTGATGCGATACACGGCGGACTTTTCGACGCCGCTCACGTCCACCACGGGCGTGAACTGAGTGCTCACCTGGGGAGTGGAAGCCGGGGTTTGCGATTGCGCCTGCGGCTTGGCGGGCTCGGGCGGCTTGATCTCACCGGGGCCGGTGTTCTGCGCTTCCACCGTGATGGTGGTGGTGGCCGTGGCCGCGCCCGAGCCGCCGGCCATGCCCTGCGCGGCCTGCGCGGCGCTCTGCGCCCGCTTAGCCACCGAGCCGCCCAGTGCCGCGGCGTACACCGTGCCATCCGGCATGGGAACGATGGCGCGGATTTCCGGCAGGCTGGCATCGTACAGCACGAAGGCCTTGTCCTTGGCGGAAATGCGGTAGAGGATGCCGTTGGGCTCGGTGCCCGCCAGCACCCGGCCTTCGGAATCCACGGCCAGGCCGGTGATGTGCGCCTGGCCTGTGTCGTAATACAATTCGCCGCGGCCCGGACCGGTAACGCGGAAGACCTTGCCCTGGTCGCCCGTGCCCACGTACAGCGCGCCGTCGGGCCCCGTTGCCAGGGACCAGATGTAGCGCGACTTGGGCGCGAAATATTCCGTGGCCTTGCCGTCTTCGATACGGTAGACCTTGCCATCGGGCGAGGTGCCGGCGTAGACCGCGCCGCCGCGGTCCACGGCGACGGCGAAGACTTCGGGCTGCTCGGCGGTCCACAGCAGCGAGCCTTTGCCGGTGTGGTCGATGCGGTAAACCCGGCCGCGGTGGCCGGTGCCGGCGTAGAGCGTTCCATCGGGGGCTTCCGCCACGCTCCAGATCACGGGCTGGTCCGAAGTGAAGACGGTCTCCATTTTTGGCGCCAGCGAGAGGCGGCCCTCGCGGCTGAGCGAGATGCCCTCGAAGCGGCCGCGGATGAAATCGCTGTACGAACTCATCTCCCAGGCTTGCGTGCCGCTGGCGATCGCGTAGGGCGCCAGCGCAGCGGTGAATAGAGCGGCGATTGCAGCGGGGCGGGCGTTGTAGCGCATGGCGACGATCATTCCTTGATTTCCACCTGGATGGTTTTGGAGCCGGAGACCATCATGTCGCCCGCGTCCACTTCCATGTCCGCGACTTTTGAGTTGCGGGTCTGGGTGATGCCGGCGAGATTCGATTGCGAGCCCGCCAGAATGAGAGAGACGGACGCCGGCGGGTCAGGCAGGTCCGCGCCTTCCAGTTGAAACGCGGGGTCGGCGCGCCACACGCGGACGTAAGCCTTGGTGTTGGGGTGCAGATTGTTCACTGTGGCGATCAACTGGCTGGCGGTGCGGGGGCTGGTGGCGAGGATCTGGCGGAAATCCGCGAGGTTGGCCGTGTTGGCGTCGGCCACCGTGAAGTACAGCGGCCCAGGTTCGGCGCCGATGGGCACCTGGTATTCCACCTGGCGCACGGTCTCGGCTCCGTTCTCGCCCGCCATCACCACGTTCAGCAGCACCTTGTCGCCGGGCCGCACCTCGCGCCGCGAAACCGAAATGCCATCGATGGTCAGTTGCTTTTTCTGGTCGAAAGCTTCGATATGGAGGGCCACCCGCTTGAGTTCGAGCGTGCTGAACCCGCTTTGCATCACGTAGGCCACGGGGACCGCGGCGGAAAGCGAAACCAGCATGGCGGAGCCGTTATCCGCGGCGAACATGTTCTCCAGCCGCACCGGCGCGGGCGCATTCTGAAATTCCACTTCTCCGGTGACGCGCACGCTGGAGGCGCCCACCGTGCGCTCGGTGGCGTCGATAGCGGAGTAGATCGCCATCTGGATGAGCAGCGGCGAAAGCAGCGGGTCGTTGACCATCTGCACCCGGTAAGACTCGACGGAGCGGCCCGCGCGCGATACGCCGATCGAGACCGGCACCAGGGCCGCGCGCTTGCCCAGTTCGCCGGCAATGGCGGTGTCGCGATCCTGCGAGATGGTGCCCATCCATTCCCGTGCCGAGGCCAGTTTGAAGGAGGTGTTGAGGTTGGGCAGCAGCGCGATGACATCGGCGCGGGCAAACGGCAGCGCGGTAGCGCCGACGGCCAGAAACCGGTGCCCGAAGGCCCACATGCGATTGCCGTCGATGTAGGTGACGGTGCCATCCGCGCCCACGCTGAGGTCGCCGGCCATCAACTCGACGCTGATCATGGAGCCGGGCTTGAGATCGGCGGCGTTGCCCATGCCAGGCTCGACCGTTCCGCCCGCGGTGATGCCTTGGCGCGGCTCCAGGCCCAGCGCGCGCAGTTGCGGCGCGAAGGCCTCCAGCGTGGCGCGGCTGAACCCGCCGAAAGAGATGGGGGTGGCGATATCCACCATGCGCGCTTCGCCGGCGGGCCCAGAGGGCACCCCGGAGGGCAACCCGGGATTGGGCCTGGGGAGGACGCGCGTCAGATCCCGATCGGCCAGCGCGATGGCGGCCCGCTCGACCGGCCCCGAGGCGGACGGCAACGCGGCGGCGGGCCGCATCATGTCCTGGATGGGCCGTATGCCGGCGATGGGATCTTTGGCGAACGGAAACGCCATGGCCACCGCGCCCACCAGCCGGCCATCGATATAGACCGGGCTGCCGCTCATGCCCGCCATGACCCCGGTGTGTTCGAGCGGCCCGCCCGAAAGCCGCGCCAGGATGAGCGATTCCTTGGGGCCGACGTTATCCAGCACGCCCAGGATCTCGACCTGGAATTCATCCACCTGGCTGCCCGAAAAGACCGTTCTGCCGGTGCCGCGCATACCCGGCTTGACGTCCTGCAACGGAAAGAAGCCGGTTTGCGCGGCGAGAGCCGTGGCTAGCGCGAGGAGAGCCGGGACCACGATGCGGGGCACACAACCATTGTAGCCTTGCGCCGCGACGGAATTTCGCAGCGGCATTGACCCGGAGTGCCGGGTAGAGTAGTATGGAAATGCGGGGTGGAGCAGTCTGGTAGCTCGTTGGGCTCATAACCCAAAGGTCGGTGGTTCAAATCCACCCCCCGCAACCAATAAAATCAGGCATTCCACGCACTTCTTCTCCTCCTCTTCGCCCAAAATTGCTAACAAATTGCTAACGGGGAGATCCGCTACCTGGCCTTGTCGGTTCCGCGACATTAGCCTCAGAGGACGCTTACTCGAACAAAACAAATCAGTTACTGGTTTCGGATTCGCGCGTCCGATCAACTCCCATTGCTAACGGATTGCTAACATCTGCGCGGGCCTTTTTTCGGGCCATTTCCATCGATTTTTCGAATCGTTCGCTGGCCTCCTTGCCGCGACCGGGGAAGAGATGGCCATAGGTATCGAAGGTGACGTGGATACTGGAATGCCCCATATGATCGGCAAACGTGAGACCCCGGCGGAATGCACTTGGTCCCTGTCGGCCGGCGAGCATGTTGCGCAACAGCATGACGGCGTTATGGATCGTCTTCGGGGCAAACTCGCCCTCAACCATGCCGCTGACGGCGGCATCAATGTGTTCAAATCGCACATGCGAAACCATCGACGAACCCAGGCGTGGGATGAGCTGTGACTTGATCAGCGACCCGTAGCCGGACTCCGTGCTGCCCCGAATCTGACGCCGTCCCGCTAACCACTCTTTGGCGAACTGTTCGGAGGTTAGGGACGACGGTCGCGTGTAGGTGCCTTTGTCGATCTCCCCGAGCACAGAGGTGAGCCGCCGTTGCGCGTCTGCTCTGCTGATGAATTTGCCCTCCCATCTCAGGTTGCCATCACCATCGCGGTACATGATTGCCCACGTCTTCCTACGACCCGTCGGTTTGACGATGTGGCCGCGTTGGCTCACGGCCGACTTCCTAATCTGAGGAGCATGGACCCTGTCATGTTAACTGAAAGTGCATTCGTTGAAGGAGCGGGAGAACGGGTTGCCTAATGATATGGCGCGTCCCGGCATTGGAATGCCTGTCGGAAACGGCAGACCCGCCTTTCAGGATCCAGTCGGTTTGCCCGTGCCGGAAAAGCCGGGCCAGGAACCGGTCAAACGCAACCTGACGACGCAGGCGTTGCAGGTCAACTGCTTCTTCGTGGGAGATTCGCTTCAGACGCTCTTCCAGCGCGGTTCGAAGCGCGGCGCCGGAGCTGTACTGTCGAGTTGTTTTCATCGATGGCCTCGTTCCAGCGAATCGATGACCCGCGCGACACCGGGGTCTTTGCGGGCCTTAGCAACCTGCCCCTTCGTCAGTTTGCCCAGACGCTTGGCATCCTCGAAGGCTTCCCGAAGTGAGGATTCCGGCAGTGATTTCTCACGCCAAACATCGAGGATCGTGCGCAGAGCTGTGGTCACCGGGACGTTTTCGACCATCTCCATTTCGGTGGCGGTGACGTCGGCAAAGTGGAGCCGGAGCACAGGCGGGATCTCCGAACCCTTTCGAAAGGTGGACGGCTTGAGCAGAATCTCGATCCGGCTGTCAACGCTATGATAGGCATTATCTGGATGGAACCCGTCGACTGCCGGTCCTCACCGGACGCCAAGATCGCGCTTTTTCGCTCGCTCTTCCGGGGACGCGACGACGTCTATCCGCGCCGCTTCGAAAGCCGGCGAACAGGAAAATCCGGATATGCTCCTGCATGCGGGAACGAATGGATCCCCGGCATCTGCGAGAAACCGCGAATCAAGTGCGCAGATTGCCCGCACCGCCGGTTCCTGAACGTCACCGATGATGTAATCCGGTGGCACCTTTCAGGTCGTGATAATACCGGACAACCTTTCGTCGGCGGCGTCTACCCGATGCTCCAGGACGAGACGTGTTTCCTCCTCGCCGCCGATTTCGACAAGGAGGGCTGGCGCGAAGACGCGGCCGCCTTTGTAGCAACGTGCCGCCGCATGAATCTGCGGTGCGCCCTGGAACGTTCACGCTCGGGATCCGGCGCGCACGTGTGGCTCTTTTTCGAGGAGGCCCTTCCGGCCGCACTCGCCCGCAAGCTCGGTTCGTTGATTCTCACGGAAACGATGGAGCACCGGCCCGATGTCGGCTTTGATTCGTACGACCGCTTCTTTCCCAACCAGGACACGCTGCCCCAGGGCGGATTCGCCAACCTGATCGCGCTGCCCCTGCAGAAGCAGCCGCGTGAGCGGGGTAACAGCCTGTTCCTCGATGACGATTTCAATCCCCACGCCGATCAATGGGCGTTTCTCTCCTCGGTTGGGAAGACTGGCCGTGCGCAAGTCGAGGACCTCGTACGCAACGCCGAACGCTCGGGGAATGTGGTTGGCGTCCGGTTTCCACTCGCCGAGGAAGACGAGCCCGAGCCCTGGGCGACGCCGCCATCGCGCCGCCGGAAAGAGCCCTCGATTGCAGGCGAACTGCCGCGCAGCCTGGAGCTCGTACAGGGGAACGAGATCTATATTGCCAGAGAGGATCTCCCGCCAGCCCTGCGAAATCGCCTGCTCCGCGTCGCCGCCTTTCAGAATCCTGAGTTCTACAAGGCGCAGGCGATGCGGCTGCCCACCCACGGTAAACCGCGAGTTATCTCCTGCGCCGAAGAGCACTCGCATCACATCGGCCTTCCCCGAGGCTGCCTGGACGATGTGCGACAACTGCTCGGCGACCTCGGGATCAAATCGACAGTACGGGACGAGCGCAACCCGGGTCAGCGAATCGAACTCGCGTTCACGGGAGAACTGCGGCCGGAGCAGCAGGCGGCGGCAGAGGCGATGTTCGCCCACGATACCGGAGTATTGGCCGCGACCACGGCCTTCGGAAAGACCGTGATTGCGGCGTGGCTGATTGCGCGGCGCAGCGTGAATACCCTCGTGCTCGTTCACCGGCAGCAACTGCTCGAACAGTGGGTCGTCCGATTGTCAACGTTTCTGAACATTCCGGTCGCCGCCATTGGGCGAATCGGGGGCGGGCGCCGCAAGCCGGGCGGGACGATTGACGTCGCGCTCATCCAAAGCCTCGTCCGGAAGGGAGTCGTGGATGATTGCGTTGGAGAATATGGACACCTCATCGTGGACGAGTGCCACCACCTGTCGGCGCAGAGCTTCGAACAGGTCGCGCGCCGTGCCAAAGCGAGGTTCATCGCGGGGCTGTCGGCGACGGTCGCGCGCAAGGATGGGCACCACCCGATCATCTTTATGCAGTGCGGGCCGGTGCGTTACCGGGTGAACGCCAAAGCGCAGGCGGCACTGAGACCGTTCGTGCACACGGTGATCGTCCGTCCCACCGGTTTTCATTCGAAGCGCGGCCCGGACCTCGACCACCGAAACGAGTTTCTTTCGCTATCCAGGGAACTGGTGGAGGACGAGGAACGCAATCGGCGGATCTGCGAAGATGTGATCCAGGCCGTGCGCGAGGCCCGTTCGCCTCTCGTGCTGACGGAGCGCAATCGGCACCTGGACGCGCTCGCCGCTCAGCTGTCCGGGAGTATCCGCCACTTGGTCGTGCTTCGAGGCGGCATGGGGAGGAAGGAGACCGAAGCCGTTGCGGAACGGTTGGCGCGCATTCCGTACGATGAGGAGCGCGTCCTCCTCTCCACCGGCAAGTACATCGGGGAAGGATTCGACGATCCGCGTCTCGACACACTGTTCGTGACCCTCCCCGTATCGTGGCGCGGGACTGTGGCGCAATACGTGGGCAGGCTCCACCGGCTCCACGAAGCAAAACTTGAGGTGCGGGTGTACGATTACGCGGATCTCGACGTCCCGATGCTGGCACGGATGTTTGATCGGCGCTGCCGTGGATACGAAGCCGTCGGATACACCATAGTCCTGCCCGCAGGCGCGATTGCGGGATGGCCCGTTGACGTTCCGCTGCCTGTCGACCCAGTGTGGAAGCGCGACTACGCGGCGAGCGTACGCAGGCTTGTCAGGGATGGCGTCCAATCGTCGCTCGCGACGTTATTCGTTGATGCGGCGCGTCCGCTCCCTCCGGATGCGGAAGGCGTATATCGCGCACGCAGTGCTTCCGAGGCCTTTCTGTACCGCCGTCTTCAGACGCTGCCGGGCACTGCGGGGCGTTTTCGATTGAACGCGGGCCTGCCGATCCCATTTGATGCATTCAGCGGCATGGAGGTCGATCTTCTGTGCGACAAGCCGCGTGTGGCGATCGAACTCGACGGTCCGCAGCACCTCGGCGATCCTGTTGCGTACCGCCGCGACCGGCGCAAGGATCGGTTGCTGCAGGAGAATGGCTATATTGTTCTGCGCTTCCTCGCCGAGGATGTCGCGAAGGATCTGGACGCGGTGCTGGATGCGATCCTGCGTGTTTTCGCAAATCGCCGACAGGTCATTACACTGAATCCACCCGGGACGATATGACAGTCGCGATACGCTTCCGCGCGTCGCAGGAGGGACTCCGTCACCCAGCGGGAGCGCAGCCCCAGCATCTGCTGCACCTGGGCAGGCGTGATGGTCTGGCTCCCCGAGACGGACCCTGTTACGAACCGGATTTGGAGAAACAGGTTTCGGGCCAATACCATGGGCTACCAACCGTTTCGATTCCCGTCGAAACGGACCGGCTGTGGGTTTCGGTTGTCAAAGACCAGACAGCATCTCCAAGCATACTCGAATCGGAATTACGCGATTGCTTTCTCAAGCGCCGGCTCGGAGGCGTTGACCGCGAGTTCCCGCAAGTACGACTTCAGGTCCATTCGGTGCGCTGAGGCCAGTCGGCGGAGCGCCTCATACGTTGTTCCCTCGCCCTTCTCGATCCGGCGCACCTGCCTTTCAGAAAGGCCTTCGATTTGCGACTGCTTCAGCCCCATTCTCAAACGCAATTCTGCAATGGCCGCCCCGTACCGACTATCATGCAGGGCCTTTGCTGCTTCGGCTCTGGCACGTGCCCCCGGATCAATTGCCGCTCGAATAGCGTCAAGGTCGAGGTGGATATCTGGACCAGCCCAGTAGATGTAACTGCCATCTTCGTCCACCCTAAGGCTCGCGCGTTCGGCTGCGGGAATGCGCTTCAGCGATGGCATGCTGTCGAACGCGACCTCATACGGCTGCAGCGCACAGGAAAGCACAAACAGGCGATCCTTCGAGACGCTCGCCTTCGCAATGAGCTCTTCTTGCGCACTCTGAGCCCACGCAGAAAGTACTCTCCGCGGAACGCTGGAATCCGAGTATACGACTGTGTTGCGCATCATCCTGAGACCGGCCCGTTCAAACATCTGAGGAATGGAACTCGGCTGTACGTCGTCTCTGACCAGCAGCGCCCGGAGTTGATGCCGGCGATTGGCAATTGAGACGAACTCAGCGACATTAGGAAGCTCACTGGCCGGGACGAGTACGAAGATATTTCGGCCGCGTTCGGCGGTCTGTCGGTTTGGCCGGTGAAGGACTCGGAAACGTCGCCTGTCGGGGACCGCCCCTTCAACGCCACGATCATGTGCCAGCAAAATCAATTCCTGCGCGCTAGTGTTCGTTTCGTTCACGTTTCCCTGCATACTTTCTGCTCCCATTCCCCGAGTAACTCGGCCCGATGCTCCACGACGGCTTTGCGAATTCGTGCGAGCAGCTTCGCCGACGGGCCCTTCTTGCCCCACTTGCGATCGAATACCAATTCGTCATCCGTGCAAAGGAAAAAGTAGACCCGGATCTCCCACTCGCCGCGACGCCGCGCGTGAAGATGCGGAGGCAGATGGTCCGAGGAGTTGAACCAGAGATCCAAGCCTCTCAGGACAACGACCTCTATTTTTCCCACGCGCGCCTCGGCGTCATCGAACCTCCCGAATACGAGTATACTTCGTACCGGACAGACTGGCAATCAATAGCGCTTGATCGATGTCCGGTGTCGTTAACCAGCGGGTCAGAAAGCACCTTTATCGGATCACTTCGTCCGCCGGGCGAAGATGGGCCGAAGATTGACGATGGGCGAGCCGGCGAAAATGACGCGGCGCAGAATCGGTGGCCCGTTTTCCCCTGTTTTCGGGGCCTCGCATAGCACGATTAAGCGCAGTCATAGCACATCTTGCGAGCTGTTAACCAGCGGGATGCCCTCGTGGGGCCTGCTCGCCTTTCGCCATCTGTTCGTCCCAAAATCGGCTTCGAAACCGGTCCACTGCTTAACAGCATTCGAATCGGCCCCATTTGTTTTCAAGCGATTGGAGAGGGTCGGAGATTGGTGTTTTGAACAGGGTTCGGGTCGGTCCAAGATCCCCAAGTGGGACTCGAACCCATAACCCTTCGGTTAACATTTTCCGAAACGCCGAGAACCTTTCGACCTTCACTGGCGTAAGCGCTGAAATTCCGAGTATTGTGGCCCACCTCAAGAATGGGTCGCAGTTGGGGTAAGGTAAACTCCGAGAATCGTTGCCTCCCGCTTGCCGATTCACGAAAGGAACATTTGGGCCGTTAGCCCAAAGGTCGATTCGACTCCCATTCGACTCCCATTACCCGTTCCCCAGGCTTCCTTAAGGCTCTTCAGAGTGCCACTCGTGCCTTGTTTTGAATTACTTAACCGGAGATCGATCCGCTCATAACCCAAAGGTCGGTGGTTCAAATCCACCCCTGCAACCAAACCCCTCCCCCCTACTGCACCAGCGCCACCGATTTCGAGAAGAGACCGGTCTTCAATCCCGTGGGATCGTAAATGATCTTGGTCCCACCTGTAAACGCAACCTGCTTGGCCACGATCGCCGTTTGGGCAGTGGTGTTGGCACCATTCGAGAACAGTATGGACGTTGACGGAAAATACAGCGTGCCCGTCAGGAGCATGGTGGCGCCGCCATTGAACGTTACGGATGAGGTCGTGGTGATTCTCTCGAAAAACAGAATCCCCATGTACGGACCGGATGTTTCCGCGGATAAGGTGACGGTCTCGCCGTTGGAGATGGACACGGCGCCATCGGACGCGTTCGTCCCCGTGAGATAAAACATGACTCCGCTGCCCGTAACGCTTCCTGCCGCAAACGAGATTCCGCCGCCGTTAATGATGTAGGTACCCGTGCTAAAATTGCCGATCGCGCCGTTGTGCAGGCTGATTCCGCCGCAATAGACCCCGGGAGTAATCGGCCATGTGCCGGACCCTTTGCTGTAGTTGTTGTAGTTGCAAGCGCCGACGGCCGGCGCCGCCACCGAGGCGAACGGATCGGCGGTCGCCGCCACCCCCGTGGTCGGAGCGGGCGTCATGCTGCCACCGCCGCTGATCGAGGCTCCGCCCGTGATCGAAATAGCCGTTGCGGTGACGGTCGATGCGCCCGATACGGTGGCGGCATCGGCGTTGCTGGAATCGATCGTCAGAGCGCAGCCGCTTAATGCCACCGTCGCGCCATTGGTTGCCTGAAATGCGTTTTGCGCGGATGGATCGAGCACGTAGACGCAATTGCCCGACACTGTACCCACCAGTCCGGCCGTGGCTTTGGCCGTGATGGTGGTAGTGGCGCCCGCCCCGACAAATCGGATCAGGCCCGTCTGCAGGGTCCTTTGCACCGTGACGGCCAACGCCGGGACGCTGACGGCCGAAAGAGTGACGCCGGAAACCGTGGTTGGGTAACTCAACGTCACGGTGTCCGAAGTGGTCCCGCCGAACCCGTTGTCCCGCGCATAGACGCAGGGCGTTCGAAGGTCAGTCGTAGTGCACGCGGACGAAGCTATGGGAGGAGTTCCGGTGCCGAACGGATGCGCCGATGTCGCGTTGGTTCCATCGAAGATGCTCATAATGCCGGCTTGGGCGGCGGCATCCGCGGCAGCCTGCGCCATTTGCCGGTGCGCGTACATTTGCCCGCCATCGATCGCCAACCCCAGCGCGCCAATCAGCAGGAGGCTCATGGCCACTACCACGATAATGACGGCCTGTCCGTCCTGGCGGCCGAAATGGAGGGCGGAGCGTTTCAAAATACGATGACCCCCTGCGAAGAGCTGCCGAGCCGCAACGTCTTCGAGAAGTATGTGATCAACGGATTGTATGGATACACGGCGGTGATGGTTACGAACTGGCCGGGAGCATTGGAAGCGCCCGGATAGGTTACATGAACCACCAGAAGACTGGTGGTCAGCAGGCCGCCGCTCGCGAAGTTCTTCACCACCGTCACAACCTGAACGGGGTCGGCGCCCGGCCCGGCGGCGCTATCGACCGTCGTCCCGGCGGTGCGCGAGCTGCCGTGCACCACGGCGTAACGCACGCCCGCCCGCGCCGCGTTGGCAACCGTCGTATACACCAGCAACATGCGGCCCATTTCCACCACGAATAGAAGCATGATGACCGTCAAGACCGCCACCACGCTGAACTCCACCAGGGTTTGACCCCTGCGCCCGGCAAACCCGCTGGTTGTGGCGCCTGCGGTCACTGGAGAAGTCTCACGACCGCCTTCCGGTGGATGGTGGTGGAAGGCAGAGTCGCGCTAATACCCAGTTTCGGAAACGAGAACAACGGTATGTAGGGGTTATACGTGTAGGTCACGTCCACCGTGGCCAGAGTATAAGTTGGCGCCTCGGGGTCGACCAGGGTCGTGCAGCTATTCGCCGCCGTCGTGTTGTTGGTGCATGTAGCAACCACCAGGCTGGACCGGTTCATGAGCGAAGTGAGGTCGTTGGTCACCAGGGTGGTGATTTGAGCCAGCGTCGCGCGAGTGGGCGCTCCCGGCGAAGCGCTGGACATGCTCATATAATCCGCTCCGGCGCGGGCCGCGTTGGCCACCGTAATCCACGCGAAAAGAAAGCCGCCGAAGTTCACGGCGTTCACGGCCAGGAGAAACACCAGTGGAACCATCAAGGCGAACTCGACGAGGGCCTGTCCTTTCCGGTGCAACGGGCCTTTGGACGGCGTGCTTTCCGCCGGTTTTGCTGGAACCGAAGCCAGGAACGTAAGGAAACTCTCCTCCTCCCGGCCGTTGCGAAAGACAAACTCCACGCCTATGCCGTCGGATCCGTGCCTGACCACTCGCGCGGGTATGCAGATAGAGGCCGTGGGAAGCGGCGCGCCATCCTCCCCCATTGGCGGCGGGTTTCTTTGGAGAAGGAGCCGAATAATGGTGCCGGGGTACCAGCGCTCCGGCGTACAAATGTATGCGCCGCTATGACTGATGTCGTGGATCCGGCGGCCCTCCGGCGCCGAGCCATCCCAGTAGTACACAAGAATCTCCGGATGGGTAATCCTCGGCGCGCGCCTGGGTTCCTCCGGCTCCCGAGCCAGCCATCCTTTCATCTTGCCGATCGCATGCTGAAACATGGTCTCACTCACCGTCGCTGGTCCAGGAAGGCGGGTTGTGTGTCCTTCCCTTCCACGCAGTCCTTGATCTGCTCCGGAGTGCAAATGAGTAATTCATCGCCAACCCGTGTATTAGACGAGTAAATGGCCTGCGAACGCAGCGCCAATATGCTGGCACACTTGCTTTTGATGGGCGAGATACGAAACGGCCCCAGGTGCTCGACCAGATGAAGCACCCGGTTCGCCGGGTCCAGGTAGATTAAGTCTATGGCGCACAGCATGCCGATGGTGTGGACGCCCCGGGAGGGAATCAGCCAGACGCCGTCGTCGGGTGTCACTCCACTCTTTTCCGAAAGCGCCTTCAAGCCCATCCGCCAGGTGTCGGCGGGAGCGACGCGAAGCCCCAAGAACGATTCGCGAGTCCGATTGAACACACACAAGGTCCGTCTCATAGTTCTCGCACCCGAATTCCGCTTCGCCCCGCCGCCCCGGCGTTCATCCATCATACATTCCTTTACCCTTGTCGCCTCCCTGCGAGTTCCGCGCGTCGTGAACGTGCGCGGCGTCCGCGGCGGCTACTTGGCCGTTTTGCGGCGGCGTTGGACAAAGTACACCAAGCCGATGACAAACAAAACGCCCGCCACGAGGCGGATAATGGTCGTCGTATCCATGATGTTCTCCTTTCTTTCGAGTTCGCACGGCTCGGCGCCGGCTCAACTCAAATACTTCTTAAACCCCTCTAACATGACGATCATGGAAGGACCGAGCGTCACGACAAACAACGAGGGAAAAATAAACAAAACCAGCGGGAAGGTGAGTTTCACGGTGGTCTTCGCCGCCTTCTCCTCGGCATCCTGCCGCCTGCGCGTACGCAGTGTTTCCGAGTGGGACCTTAAGGTCTTTCCGACACTCGTGCCGAACTTTTCCGCTTGAATCAAGATCGCCGCCAGGGAACGAATCGAGTCGACACCGGTGCGCTCTCCCATATGCTTCCACGCTTCCGCGCGCGGGCGCCCGGCCCGCTGTGCCAGATAGACCAGATTCAACTCATCGGCGATGGCCGGCTGGCTGAGCCGCAGCTCCTCCGCCGTGCGCATGGTCGCCTTGTCGACGCTCAGGCCCGCCTCCACGCAGATCACCATCAGGTCCAGTGCTTCCGGAAGGCCCAGACGCAACTGCGTCTTGCGGGCGGCAATGCGGTTGTTGAGCCAGAAATCCGGCGCCAAAAACCCGAGGCCCGCCGCCAGTGCATACACGAAGAGCGGTGAGTATGCGTACACCTGCGTGGCCGTGGCAAGCAGGCATAACGCTCCTGGAACCAGCACCTTGGAGCTATAGAAGAGGTTGATGTAGGACTGTTCGCGATAACCCGCCTGCGACAGCCGTTTCTGGACGGTAGACAGATCGGCCGGGTTTCTTGGCACGATTCTCTGAAATGGTCTGACCAGCCTCTCGAGCCTGGATCCCGCGGGCGCCGCAATGCTGCGCAAGAGACTGGCTTCTTCCGCTCTCGACACCACCTGCGAGAGTCTTCGCAGCGGCGTATGACGGTAGAAAAGTAACACACCGAGGCTCGACATCAAGAGAAAGGCCGCCAGGAACGCGATTATGGCGAGTTGCATAGTTGTGCCTTTCAGACCCGGATACTCACAATCTTTCGAATGATGAGAGCGCCGGCAATGTCCATGGCGATGGCCATATAGAGAAGAGTCAAGCCTATGGGTCGCTTCCACAAAACACTGGTTCCGTCGGGATTCACGAAATACATGACCAGTCCCAGCGCCACGGGAAGAAGGGAAAGTATCCAGCCGGTCATCCTCCCTTGCGCGGTGTGAACGCTCACCTGCCTCTTCAACCGGAACCGTTCGCGCGTGGTCTCCGCCACGTTTTCCAAGACTTCGGCCAGGTTTCCGCCGGTTTCCTTCTGAATCAGCACGGCGGCGACGAAGATACGAAAGTCCTGCACGGGGACCCTCTCGGCGAGATTCCCCAGCGCGGTACGCAAGTCGACGCCGTAGTTGTTCTCCTCGAAACACTTGCGGATTTCTCCGGCGATCGGCTCGCTACAGTCCTGGGCGACAGCGCCCAGGCTGGCGATCATACTGTGGCCCACACGCAGGGCGCCCACCATCATCCCGAGCGTCTCGGGCAATTGCCGTTCCAGCTCGGATAGACGCTTGGTGCGTCTATGCCGGACGTACAGAAAGGGCAGCGGCAGGAAGCCGGCCGCGAGAAGCAGCGCCGGCAACGCGGCCCCCAATCGCAAATGAAGTAAGTATGCCAGGAACGAGAAGCCCACGATGGAGGTCAGAATCAGGGTTCCCAGCGTCAGGGTCACGCCGGCCTGATACAAATACAGGCTGGACACCGGCGCCAGGTTGAGCGTGGTCAGCCAGTGGTTGAGCAACGGAATCGCACTCAAACGCCGGTGAGCCTTCCGAATATCGGTGACTTTCTCTGGGTCGTCCGCCGCCGCCAACTCACGATCCAATGCGGCCAGCCTTAGAGACCCATGCTGCGACGCGCCTGTTCCGGCCATCGTCGAGGCCAGCACCGCGGCCGCCAGACCCCCCACCCAGATCGACAGCAGCATCAGCAACATGTGGCGACCCTTCCTTGTGTCCCGGGCGGCATGTTTAGTCGACCTCCACGGAGCGCTCGAAAAGCTCGGCCGGCAACAGGATGCCGGCCACCCGCAGCCGGTCGAGAAACTTGGGACGAATCCCGGTGGGCCGAAACGAACCGATTACTCTTCCATCCGGGCCGATGCCTTTGCGGACAAAGTTGAAAATGTCGTGCATGCTGACGACGTTTTCCTCGAGGCCGGTGATCTCCGAAATATTGACCACTTTCCGGGTGCCATCGCTCATGCGCGACACCTGCACCACCACTGAAATCGCGGACGCAATCTGTTGGCGGACGGATTTCTCCGGCATGTTGACGCTGGCCATGGCCACCATCGATTCCAGCCTGGAAAGCGCGTCGCGGGCGGTGTTCGCATGGATGGTGGTCATGGAACCCTCGTGCCCGGTATTCATGGCCTGCAGCATGTCGAACGCTTCGTCGCCGCGAACCTCGCCGATGATGATCCGGTCCGGCCGCATGCGAAGACTGTTGATCAGGAGCTGTCTCTGGCGCACGGCGCCCAGCCCCTCCACATTGGGAGGCCTGGTTTCCAGCCGCACCACATCCTCGTGTTTGAGCTGCAGCTCGGCGGCGTCTTCGATGGTGACGATCCGCTCGGTCTCCGGAATAAAGCTCGAGAGGATGTTCATGAAGGTGGTCTTGCCCGCCCCCGTGCCTCCCGAGATCAGGATGCTGATTCTGGCTTTCACCGCGGCCGCCAGAATTTGCATCATCTCGGCGGAAATGCTTTTGAGTTTCACCAGGGCCTCCGCCGCCACGGGCCCGCTGCCGAAGCGCCGGATGGACATGCAGGGGCCGTCCAGGGCCAGCGGCGGAATGATGGCGTTCACGCGCGAGCCGTCCGGAAGCCTGGCATCCACCATGGGCGAGGATTCATCCACCCGGCGGCCTACGCGGGACACGATGCGGTCGATCACCTGCATCAAGTGCCGGTCGTCCCGGAATTTCGCGCCGGTCTTCTCCAGGATTCCATGGCGTTCCACATAGACCACGTTCCGGTTGTTGACCAGAATGTCCGATATGGAGGGATCTTTCAGCAAGGGTTCGAGAGGTCCCAACCCAAAGACTTCGTCCAGAAGCTCGCTCTCTACCCGCTCTTTTTCCGAGCCGTTCAGAGGGATTCTCTGGGCGCCGACAATCTCCTGAATCATGGTGCCGACCGCGCGGCGCGCTCTCAGGTCGTCGACCGAAGAGAGTTTTTCGAGGTCGATCCGGGAGAGCAGCGCGCCATGCAGATCGGTCTTCAGTTTTTGGAAATCGAGGACCTCCATATTAAGTCTCCGCCGGCAGTCCCCGCAGACCGAAGAGGTTGAACCCCTGGCCGGCCTTCTTGGCCGCGGTCGAGGGCTTGCCGCAGGCGGCCCTCGCCATCTGCGTCACGGCGCGCGAATACGGCGAATCGGTCATGGCGATGGGAACGCCGCTGTCCTGCGCCGTCCGCACCGCGGTGTAGGCGTTGGGGATCTTCCAATCCACCGGCCGCGTCAACGCGTTGGCGGCGCTGGCGCCGTCGATATTGCCGTGGCGCGAGTTGAACCGGTTGGCCACCACCTTCAGATGGCGGCACCCGTCCCTGGCGGAAAGAAACGAGATCAGCCGGTGCGCGTTGCGGAGCGACGCGAACGTCATCTCCGCGACCAGGTAGACCGTGTCCGCCATTCCCAACAGGGTTTCCTGCGTGTCGCCGTGAGAGGTCCCGGAATCCACCACCACGTAGTCGAACTCCTCGCGTAGAATCCGGAAGAGCTTCTTGACGCCTTGGTCGTCGGCCAGGTGAAAGAAGTCGTACTTCTCCGGAGAGCCCAGCACCGCCAGGCCCGAACCGTGCCGGATCAGCAGAGTCGCCAGAAACTCGCGGTCCAGCCGGGTCACGTTCCCCAGCGCGTCCATCACCGAGAAGGTCGCGGTCATACCGAGCCCAGAGGCAATTTCACCGAGTTGAAAATCCATGTCCACCACCACCACCCGGCCGCCGGACTCCTTGGTCAGCGCCAGCGCAAAATTGAGAGCGATGGTGGTGACGCCCACACCGCCTTTGGATGGCACAAACACCAGCGCCTTCCCCAGGACCTTCTTCCGACCGGTCCCGTGGGAGCAAGTACGGGCAAACGCTTCGCCCACGGTCTCCGAAAGGAACGGCTCCACCAGAAAATCGCGCGCACCGGCTTGCATGGATCGTCGCATCAGGGCGGCATCCGTCCGGCTGGAGGCGGCCATCACAGTCATGGCGGCCTCGTGGCGGCCCATATTCTCGATCACGTGGATGGCCTGTTCGACATCGTCGTCCAGATCCACAATCAGCACCTGGCAGCCCAGCCGCGCGACGGCGGGTAGATCGTCCCGCAACGGATAGGACGCGAACTCATGCACCACGGGAGCGAACTGCGATCCCGCCAGCGCCGCTACCAGCGACCGCCGCCGCGTGGCATTCGGCATGACTAGCGCGACCGAGAGAGCGGTCGATTCGTCGGACTCAGGAACATTGGGCATAGTGGTACCTGTTGACTGCAAGCTTTTGTCTGTCTGGCCGTCACACTGCAAAAAACGAAAAGATGGTCCCGATGGCGATCGCCGGAGCGTAGGGCATGGTCCGCGCGGAAGGGTGATCGAGAACCAGGCTTGGATGGGGATGAATACCCTTCGTCGAGAATGCCGAGACCAGGTCGCTCGCGCCTTCGAGCGATTCGCCCAGGCATCCGTGGCACACCGCCCAGATCAGCGCCAGCACGCCGCCCGCGATGCCCGTTGCAACCAGCGCCACGCCCAGTTGCCCGGGGCCGACCCACCCGCCCACCGCGGCGCACAGTTTCAAATCGCCCATGCCCATCCCGCGCAGCCAGCAGAGCGCTCCTGTAACGGCAATCGCGAGCGCGATGCCGCCCATGCTCCGGCCCAAGCCTCTCACGCCGTAACCCGCCGTGTTCACCATGACACCGGCGGCCAAAAATGGCAGCACGAGCCAGTTCGGGATGCGACGGCTATGAATATCCACAACCGTAGCCATCGCCAGCAGCGTGAGAATCGGCCACCACGCGATTGAGCTCATGTCGCCCCCGCCATTCCCTCACGAAGGCCTTAGCTGGTGTAAGTGGTCAGCTTGGTGCCGACGGACGTGAAAGCCGTGCCAATGCTAGTGGCAAGGGTTTTCATGCTGACAGTCGCAGCCAGTGCGATCAGCGCCAGTACCAGAGCGTATTCCACAAGGTCCTGCCCGCTCTGATCCTCAATGAACGCATCTTTCAGGTTCCGCATCTTCATATAAAGCTTTAAAAGCGTGTTTCTCATGTTACGTATTCTCCTGCCAAGTGCTAGAGCATTCCGAGAGCCGTTTGAGGCACTGGCGGGCAGGCCGTTACAGGTCAATAGTTTATGGGGCGAAGGGCGAATGTCCCAAGCGGCGAACCGTCAGCGATTGTCTACACTACCGATTTCCATAGTGAACTCCAGAGCCCGCGGCAGTCCCGGGGCAGCCGTCAATTGGCCTCTCGATTGCCTCGAAACCGGTGATGACGTCCCGCCAGGCACTGGATACCGCCATCCTGATCGCCGCCACGGCGCTCACGCGATTCGTCTGCAGGAGTCGTTACCTCTATGACATCGACTCGGTGAACTTCGCGCTGGCCTTGAAGCGCTTCGATCCCAGCGTCCACCAGCCGCACCCGCCGGGCTATTTTCTATACGTCTGTCTGGGCCGCCTGGTCAATGGGATTTTCCATGACGCCAACGCGGCCCTGGTGGGGATCTCTATTGTTTTCAGTTGCGGTGCGGTGGCGATGATTTATGTCCTGGCCGATCGCTGGTTTGGCCGGCAGGCCGCGTTGTTCGCCGGTCTCATCTTTCTCTTCTCTCCTCTGGCATGGTTTCATGGCACGGTGGCGCTTACTTACATGGTGGAGGCCTTCTTCTCGGTGCTTACCGGATATCTCTGCTGGCGGATCTACGGTGGAGCGGCCCGGTTCATCCTGCCCGGCGCGATGGCGGTGGGCATAGCGGCCGGTTTCCGTCCATCCTCGCTCCTTCTGCTCGCCCCTCTCTTGCTATTTTCGCTGTGTAACGCCAACCGCAAGCAGGCGGCCGCCGGCATGGGCGCGCTGGCCGCGACGCTGCTCGCGTGGTTCATCCCCATGGTTGGAATCGGCGGCGGCGCGCCTTACCTCTCGTCTCTCGTGTCGCTGTGGCTTGCCGTGCCGGCGAGGGGGACGGTTTTCAATTCCTCCGTGTGGAACTCCGTGGCACGCGCCGCGACCATCGTGGGCATCTATTTTCTTGGTTTCGGCGGCGCCGCCATACTCCCCTTTCGGGCGCGGTCCGCGGATTCCTCGACCGACCGCCGCCAGACCATATTCACGCTGGTCTGGATCGGGCCGGGCCTGCTATTCTTCACCTTCGTCTATCTGAAGTTCGTGAACAGCGGCTACCTTCTGGCGCTCGCGCCGCCGGCCTGCGCATGGATGGGCCTATGGGCCTCAACCTGGTACGCAAACCTCCACTGGCCCAGGGCCTGCAAGATGGCGGCGATCGGAGGCTGCGCCGCTTTGAATACCTTGGTATTCGTCTGCGCCCCCGTGTATTGCTCGTACGGAGCAGTCCGGCGGTTTGAAACGGAGTTGCGCAACATCATCGAAGTTCTGCCGCAGATCGCATCCCCGCGGGAGACGCTGATTGTCGGTTTCGATTCTCATTTTCTGGGTTACCGGCACGCTGGATACTACCTGCCCGACTACCTGACGGTTCAGTTCCCGGTAGTCCAAGTCGCCTCGGGGATGCGAGTGTTTGCGATGCGGGATCGGGATACCCGGCTGGAGACCGGGTTCCCCGCGACCGCCGTTCGCGACTTCGTCATGTTTCCACTGCCGCTGGGCGCGAGCGAGTACCGCAACTATATGGCTCTGGTGCGAAAACGCTTTCCGCCCAGTGGACTACGCACGGTGGCGCGGGGGGGCCATCAGTTTACAGTGGGAAGTGTCGCGGATCTCGGAGTTCTGTTTCCCGGCGTTGGCAAGCAGGCTTGTGTACGGACGGCAACTACGAGCACTCTCTTAGTGAACAGCCGTTAACAGCCACTGGCCCGCCGGTTCCTTCCTGTTCCGTAACTGACTGATGCGATAAGGGATTGGACCCGCATCCGCGCGGTGGCCTTCCAGGTGCATGACCATAGGCATGCGGCGCGTGTGCCCCGATTTGGATGCTTAGCCTTTACATCAAGCTACAGACGCTGGCCGAAGCCTTGCTCGACGAGCGCGGTCAGGACCTGATCGAGTATGTGCTGGTGGCTTCGCTGATTTCCCTGGCGGCTATTGTCAGCATTAGTGGCGTGGCCACGGCCATTGGCGCCGCTTTCACAAGTATGGGCACCAAGCTCGGCACTTATACATCCTGACCGGTGCTGGCGAAGGATCGCATTATTGGGGATCGCGCATGATAGCAGCTTCAGGGCCCGCTCAATCCGGCGGGTCATCGTTCTTGATTGTCGAGGTTGGCGTCAGTCTGATTGCCTTTGCGGTCGCCGTTTGTTGGCCGGGAGTGGGGGCCAACTGGCTATCGAAGGCGGAGCGATTCCTCGGCCGCCTGGCGCGCCGGCGCGGGCTATCCGTTCTGGCGGTCGGCGTGGCGGCGATCGCGCTCCGGCTGGCGATCCTTCCGTGGTCGCCGGTTCCCAAGCCCTTCGTCCACGACGAGTTCGCCAACTTGCTGGCGGCGGACACCTTCGCCTCCGGCCGGCTGACCAATCCGACCCACCCGATGTGGGTGTATTTTGAGAGCTTTCACATCACGCAACAACCGACCTACATGTCCATGTATTTCCCGGCGCAGGGCATGGTCCTGGCGGCGGGGAAGGTACTGACGGGTAATCCCTGGTTGGGCGTCGTGCTGAGCGCGGGGCTGATGTGTGCCGCCATTTGCTGGATGCTGCAGGCGTGGCTGCCGCCGGGTTGGGCGCTCGCGGGCGGCGCGCTGGCGGTGATGCGGCTGGCTCTCTTCAGCTACTGGGTCGATAGCTACTACGGGGGCGCGGTAGCGGCCATCGGCGGCGCGCTGGTCGTCGGCGCCCTGCCGCGCGTGATGCGCACCGCCCGGATTCGCGATGGGCTCGCCATGGCGCTGGGAGTCGCGATCCTGGCCAACAGCCGCCCTTACGAAGGCCTGCTATTGTCGATCCCCGTGGCTTGCGCCCTGGTATGGTGGGCGGGCACCAAGGCGCGACCGGCCGCATCCGTCTGTCTCCGCCGCGCCGTGGCGCCCGCCGCGCTGCTACTGATGGTGGCCGGAATGGCTGCCTACTATAATCATCGCGTCTTCGGCAGTGCCTTGACGCTTCCTTACCAGGTGAATCGGGCGACTTACGCGTCGGCGCCGGTCTTTCTTTGGCAGCAGCCCCGGCCTGAGCCTGTGTATCGGCACAAGGTTATGCGCGAGTTCTATTCCAAATGGGAAATGGGCGATTTCCTGTACGCCAGGACATGGACAGGGTTTCTGCATGGAACGGCACAGAAACTCGGAATCGTGCTGTTCTTCTTCTTCGGCATGGCGCTATTCCCGCCCCTGATCCTGTTGCCGCGGGTGCTGCGCGACCGCCGGGTGCGCTTTCTGGTTGCCGCCGGCGCCGTATACGGGGCCGGTCTGAGTGTAAATGCCTGGCTATTTCCGCACTACGTTGCCCCGTTTACGTGCGCGCTTTACGCCCTTCTCTTGCAGGCCATGCGCCACCTGCGCGTGTGGCGTCCCGGACATCAACCGTTGGGACTGGCTCTGGTGCGCATCATCCCGGTGGTCTGCCTGATGCTGGCGGGGCTCAGGCTGTGCTCCGAGCCCTTGCGCCTCAACATCCCCCGCTGGCCGACCATGTGGTACGGCACGGCGCCGCTGGGCCCTCCGCGCGCCCATGTTGTGGCCCAACTGGAAGGCTACGCCGGCCCGCAACTCGCCATCGTCAGATACGCTCCCCATCATGCGCCGTTCGACGACTGGGTCTACAACGCAGCGGATATCGATCAGTCCAAAGTAGTTTGGGCGCGGGAAATGGAGACCCGAAACAGTCTGGAACTTCTCCGGTATTTCCGCGACCGTAGGGCCTGGCTGGTGGAACCGGATTCCAATCCGCCCAGAATCTCACCCTATCCGCGGCAGCCGTAGCGGCGCACAATCGACGCCGCGGGTCAGGTGCCCGTCGCAGCCGACAACGGATCCTCCTCGTCTTCCGGACCCTTGATGAGGCGATGCAGATAAGTTCTGGAGATCTGAAGACTGCGGGCCGCCAGCGTCTTGTTGCCGTGGCACTCCGCCAGGGCCGCATGCGCCAGCCTGATTTTGTAGTCCCGCATTTGCTCCTCGAAGGAAGCTCCGGGAAGAGAGTCCCCCAAGCCCAGCAGGTCCGGGTGCTGCATGGTCTGGGGCAGATCCTTGGGTTGGATGGTGTCGTCGTCGCTCAGGATGATGGCCCCCTGGATCACGTTCTCCAGCTCGCGTACATTTCCCGGCCACTGATATTCCAGCAGCAGCGCCATCGCATTCGGTCTCACGCTGGACATCGACCGCCGGAAGAGGCGCGAGTATTCCTTCAGGAGATGCTGGGCCAGCGTCGGAATATCCTCCGTGTGGTCCCGCAGCGCCGGGGACTTGATCCCCATGACGTTGACCCGGTAATACAGATCTTCGCGAAACGAGCCTTCCGCCACCATCTGCTGCAGGTTTCTGTGAGTGGCGAACAGCAGGCGGGACTGTAGGGGAATCAGTTGGCTGCTTCCCAAGCGGCTGAATTCCCGCTCCTGCAGCACCCGCAGCAGCTTGACCTGGGTGTACGCGCTTAGCTCGCCAATCTCGTCGAAGAAGAGGGTTCCGCTGCCGGCCTCTTCCATGTACCCTTTTCGCCTGGTGGCCGCGCCCGTGAACGCTCCCTTTTCGGCGCCGAACAACTCGGCTTCGATGAGCGTATCCGGAATGGCCCCGCACGGAACCGCGACAAATGGGTGTTCTTTTCGATTGCTCAGGTTATGAATCGCGTGGGCGATCAGCTCTTTGCCGGTCCCGCTCTCACCGGTGATGAGCACGGGGGCATCCAGCTTGGCCACGCGCCGGATCAGACCGTAGACCACCTGGAAGCGCGCGCTGGAACCGATCAACTGGTCGCAGCCGGAACAAATCAACGATTCGCGTTCATGCTCCAGCTCCTGCTTGAGAACCGCGAATTCATGCGCCCGGCGAACGACGATCTTCAGTTCCGGCAGCACCGGCGGCTTGCGGATGTAGTTGTAGACGCCGCGCTCCACCAGGTCCATCGCCGTGGCCTTGCTGTCGTCGTCTGTCATCACCACCACCGGCACGCCGAAATCGCGGATTTCGTCGAAGAATTCGAATTGCTTCTCCATCGGGTACGCACTGGAATTCAGGTCGAGGATGAGGACATCGCACTGCTTTTGAGAAAGGAGTTCCCTGACCCGGTCCCGGCGCCGTTCAAAGAAGGTGGAGAACCCGCTGCCCAGGGTCGGCGCCAGCAGGGCTGCCAGATCGACGTCTTCCGAATGTAGCAATAGACGAATCATTGGTCTCTCCCCGCTCGCCTCTCTAATTATCGGAGTTTCATTTGAAAACATAAGTAAGGTAGGACTGTAAACTTCCATTTAGCGCTGTAACTAATGTGCGTAATAAGGCGTTTACCTTAAATTCCGGATTCGGGCGGAAGTTGCGGTATAAAGTATCTCCCCTGAACGGACGAGTATTGTTCATGTGAGACTCGTAAGCGCAAGCCGAGCGAGGCGAGTGATTGGAGAAGGCCGTGAAGTCGGATAACAGAATTCGGATCGCGCTCTATACGCAGCAATCGTTCGTTGCCCAGGGATTGGCCGCGGTCTTCCGCACCCACGCGGATCTTGAACTGACCGAATGCCGGGATAGCCTATCCGGCGCGCTGGACTGCCTGAAGTCCACCCGGCCGGAAGTGTTGCTGGTTCACCTGTTGTCGGGAGTCAAACTATCGGAATTGCGCGAGATACGGTCTGCCGACAGCCGCTGCCAGATCGTCTTGTGGGGCCAGGAACTGGATAGCGAGTTCGCTTTTCAGGCCATCAGTTTGGGTGTACGAGGCATTCTTCCCGGCAACATATCGGTCGATGATTTTCTGGCTGCCGTGCGCAATGTCCATCAAGGCGGGCTGTACTTCGAAAAGGACCTTCTCGAGAGCATGTTGTCGCAGAAGCTGGTAGCTCTCACCCAACGTCAGGGGCAGATTGTCTCGTTGGTGGCGCAAGGTCTCAAGAACAAGGAAATCGCGTTTTCGATGGGAATCACCGAAGGCACGGTAAAAGTTTATCTGTACAAACTATTCCAAAAACTTGGCATGAACGACCGGCTGGACATGGCGCTCTATGGGCGGAAGAACCTGTTCAGCGGGCAACTCGGATGGGAGAGGATGAGGGACACCGGACCGCCGGCTGTGCTGCCTTCTCTTTATCTGATGGCGCGAAAACAGGCGGTAGCGGCAGTGGCGCATTAGGCGCCGGACTCGCGGCGGCACGCGGGTGGCTGAGGAAGGGGCGGGAAAGACCCATGGCAAACTACGAGGGGTTTCCTGAATGAACAGGAGAGTACTGATCATCGTCACGTGCGCGCTCGTGCTATCGGTGTGCGCCAGTTATCTGGTCTATCGGGCAGTCGGAAGCCGAGTGACCGCCGCCAAGGCGCCGCTCAGTGTCGAACTGGTCGTGGCCGCCCGGGATCTGCCAGTCGGAACGCTCGTTCAGGACGCCGACTTGAGAGCCGCCCCCTGGTTCGGCCCACCGCCCGCGGGCGCGATCTTCAAACGCGATGTCCCCCGCAACCGGGGTGTGGTTTCCGCGATCTACGATGGCGAACTGGTGACCGAAACCCGGCTTGCCCCCAAAGGTTCGGGCGGCGGACTGGCCGCGACGATTCCGCCGGGGATGAGGGCGTGCGCGGTGAAGGTGAACGAGGTGGTTGGCGTGGCGGGATTCGTGGTCCCCGGAATGCGCGTGGATGTGCTGATCTCAGGGCTTCCGCCCGGAGGAAACGCACTCGACGGACCTAAAGTGCGGACGCTTTTGCAGAACATCGAGGTCCTTTCCGCCGGCGAGAATTTTCAGAGAAGTCCGGAAGGCAAGCCCGAACAGGTACAGGTTGTCAATCTGCTGGTCACGCCGGCCCAAGCCGAGATCCTCAGCCTCGCCAGCAACGAAACGCATATTCAACTGGTGTTGCGGAATCCCATGGATACACAGGTCACCGGGCTGCCCGGTACGATCATGTCCGATCTCTTCGGCGGTGTGCGCGCCGTGTCGCCGGTTCCATCCGACCGCCCAAAGAGCACACCGCCGGCCGTGCCTTCGGCATCGCCGGTCGCGGCCGCACCGGCCGCACCCGGGGTGTACACCATCGAGGTGTCGAACGGCTCGGTGCATACCCAAGCCACATTCAGCCGGCCGGGAGGGAAGCTATGAGAACCGCCCAGTGGTGCCGCTTTGCGATGATGCGGGCGGCCTGTCTGCTCGCCCTGTCCTTTGCGAACACCGCCGCCGGCCAACAAACGGAGAGCCAACCTCCGATAACGCCCCAGCCCACGGCCCAGCCGGACCAGGATTCGCCGGCCAATCTCCTGCTGACTGTTGGAAAGTCCGTGGTCATTGATAACGCGCTTCCCTTTGAGCGCATTTCCATCGGCTTTGGAGACATAGCCGAAGCTACGGCGATCAGCCCACACCAGTTACTTCTGAACGCCAAGACGCCGGGGGTGACCAGCCTGATCATCTGGCAGGAGGGCGGGACCAGGCGGTTCTTCGATATCACGGTGGCGGCCAGCAGCTTCCTGGCGGACAGACGCATCAAAGGCATCCAGCGCGAAATAGAGCGGGAACTACCCGGACAGAACGTCAACTTAAGCATTGAGAACGAGACCGTCTTTTTGCGGGGCACGGTCAAGGATGTGACCAGCGCGGACCGCGCAGTCTCGATCGCCTCCACGCTGGGAAAGACCGTGAACCTGCTGTACGTGGAGGTGCCGCCTCCGGAGGCGCAGATTCTTTTGAGGGTCAAGTTTGCGAGTGTAGACCGGAGCACCAGTACACAACTGGGGTTGAATATTTTTAGCGCGGGCGCAGCAAATACGATTGGGTCCGCGGGCACGCGACAATTCTCGGCTCCGGGATTCTCGCCTCTCCAAGGCAAAACCCCGGTCACGACCACCATAGCGGACGCTCTCAATCTCTTCTTCTTCCGCTCGGATCTGAATCTGGGAGCGACCATTGAAGCGCTGCAGGTAAAGGGTCTCCTCCAAATTCTCGCCGAGCCGAACGTGCTCGCGCAGAATGGCAAGCCCGCCAGCTTTCTGGCCGGCGGAGAATTTCCCTTCCCGAGCGTGACTACGGGTACGGGAGGCGCTCCGATCGTTACCATTCAATTCCGCGAGTTTGGCGTACGACTGACCTTCACTCCGACCATCACGCCGCGTGGAACCATCCACCTGGAAGTGGCGCCCGAAGTGAGCGCCCTGGATTTTACAAACGGACTGTCGGTAAGCGGCTTCATTGTGCCGGCGCTGACAACCCGCAAGCTGAATACGCAGGTGGAATTGAACGAAGGTCAGAGCTTCGCGATCGGGGGACTTCTCGATAATCGGACGACGGAAACTTTCGAGAAGATTCCTTTCATCGGAGACGTTCCGCTTCTGGGAAAGCTCTTCCAGTCCAAATCCGTTACCAAGCAAAACACGGAATTGATTGTGATTGTGACGCCCGAGCTGGTTCGGCCGATCCCCGCGGGTCAGGCGGTGTTTGAGTTGAACTATCCCACGCCATTTCTCAAACCGAACACGAGCCAGGATTTAAGGACTCCAGGGCTCCAGGCAACAGGCCCGGTACCGGTCGAGCCGCCAAAGGCAGCCATCCCCCTCGAAACGCTGATAGAGAGCTTGCAGCCCGTAACGGCGCCGGCTCAGCAGATGCCGCCACCCGCGGCGACCGCGGCAAAACCGCCCGCCGTTCCACCCCGGTGAGCCGCTTGTGCGCCGCCAGGGGATGTTGTGTGCCCACCGGGTGCGGCGCAAAGGCGCTGAGAGCCTAATGTACCGGCTGGAGAAGCGGCAGGATGACCCGGTCCAGTTCCTCGTCCGTGAGGCTTGAAATGCGCACATTCCGATGCAGGCTCCAGTGCTCGGTATGTTCCACGGATCGAGTCGGAAGCACCTTGGTCAGCGGGCTGAGGGTCTCGATTTCCAGAAACTCATTACTCGTGAAGGTCTCGAAGGAGCAACCGAAATCGGGATATGCGCTGCCGGCGTCGGCGCGCGCCTGCTTGACGAATGCTTCTCCATTGAGAACGTAGGCCACCCACGTGTTGGGGTTGAAAAGGCCCAGTTTCTGGGCGTCCGAAATCTTGGGGTCTTGCCGAAGCAGCATGTACTTCTTCGTGAATTTCCAGCGACTGTCGGAAAGATCGGTGTAGGCCCACATCACCAGCGGATTGGTGGCTTCGAGGTTGATGGGATGTCTTCCTCGCGGCGGAAACCCCGTGATGGCCATGCCGCCCTGCGCCATCATCGACATCGCCCACGCCGCGAACTCGAGCGGGAAGATCGATTGGTTGGCGATGCGATGCACCACCTCCACCTCCGTACCGGAGGGCGCCATCCGGACGGCAATTTCCTTTTGCAGTTTCGTCAGTGGCTCGATGGGCGCGCGCGCCACCAGGCCGTCGGGCTGGATCTCGATCTGAACCGTCACATTGTCGGGGGCCCACGATGCAACCGGATCTTCGGGCGCCTTCCAGACGCGGTGCCCGCCGCGCAACTGGAACTGCTCCTCGCCCTTTCCGCCGAGTTGCTCCGGGAACTCCTTGAAGAGGTTCTGGCCCCCCACAAACCCGAAGCGAATCACTCGCGGGCCCACATCGGACGTGACCACCAGCTCCACCTCGCCGTTGCTTACGCGGTAGCAGTTCGGCCAGCCTTTGTATTCCACTTTTTCGACTTTGACGGCAGCGTGTATCGCCATGGTAACCGCCACAAGAAGAGTCAAGATTTTCATATAGCCTCCCGAACCAGTGCGGCAATCATGCCGTTTTCACCTGCGGAATCCGCGCCGCTACCGGCGGCAGCGCGGGGAAATCGGTGTAGGGCGCCGATTGATACCAGTAGGCGGCGGAAAAGAAATTGTCGCCGCGGTTGTTGGCGTGACCGTGCTCCATGAGCAGGCCAGGTACGCCGACTCGTAGACCTGATAAACGCCTAAGTTGAGGCCGAAAAAGTCGCCGATGGGCGCTTCCACGCTGGGCTTCGCGTTGCCGTCCCAGTAGCCGCGCAGCACGATTTCCTTCAAATGATCGACGCTGCGCGCGGCTATGGTGAACCAGATGTGGCTGATGACCCCGTTTCCGCCGGCATGGAAAACTTCCTGCACACCGCCGGCGGGAATGGCCCAGGCGTCGCGGTTGCCGCCGGTGCGGTCGAAACTCGATTGCTTGAGCGACTTGTGGTTCTGCGCCCGCGTGTACTGGGGCAGAAAGGGAAAGTCCGGGCGGCCCTCATTGCGATTCCCGGTTTGAGCGGCAGCGGGCGACGCCGCGGCCAGGCCGGCGCCGGCAGCCATGCGATTGAAAAAACTGCGGCGATCGTTGGTCGGTGAATTCACGGTTCCTCCTAGTCGCCGATCTCGATCGCGGTACCCACGCCGGCCGCTTGGGCGCGCGCATAAATAGCCGCGGCGCCGGCGACGTCCTGCAATGCGGTGCCGGTCGAGTCGAAGATGGTGATTTCGTCGTCGGAAACGCGGCCAGGCTTGCAGCCGGCCACCAGGTCGCCGAGTTCGCCGCGGAAATCGGCGCGCGTCACCAGACCCTGCGCCAGGGCGTGATGGAACTCGCCGACCTCCGCGCACTGGCTCAGGAGGTCGCCGAATACCGACGCCGCGGCGAGCAGCCGGGGATCGAGCTCCTGTTTCTCAGGGCTATCGGCGCCCACCGCCGCCAGGAACATGCCGGGCGGCACATCCCCACGGCGGATGTAATAGTGCCGGGAGGGCGTGCAGGTGACGCAGACATCGCTCTCGGCGAGGGCGGCGGGCAGGTCCCCGACGGGGACTGCCTCGATACCGGACTCGGCGGACGCCGCGGTGGCGAAGCCGGCCATCTTGTCGGCTTGAAGATCGAATACCAGGGCCTTGCGGATGGGTAGTGAGTGAGTCATGGCCCTAAGTTGGACGCGGCCCTGGTTCCCGCACCCGCAGATGGTGCAGACCTGGGAATCGGGGCGCGCCAGGTAACGGGCGGCGATGGCCGTGGCGGCCCCGGTTCGCTGAATCGTAATCTCCGTCGAATCCATCACCGCCAGCGGACGGCCGTTGACCGCGCTGGCGAGCACCACCAGCCCCTGAATATTGGGCAATCCGTAGCGTTCCCGGTTGTGGAAGAACCCACCGTTGGCCTTCAACGCGAAGTAGGGCTCGGGAGAGAGCAGGCCGCCCGCCTTAACGTGAAACTCGCCCTCCGGCGCATCCACGTGCATCAGAGCGGAAGCCAGGGCGCGCCCTTCGGCGTACGCGCGAAAAGCCTGTTCGACGGCCTCGATGTAGTCCCCGAAGCTGAGAAGCGCCGCGATTTGCGTGCGCGTGAGAATTAACATGCTTCACCCGGCGGTCGAACCAGTATGGTAGCGCTCAGCGGCAATAGTCCACAGCGGTTTCCGCCAGAATCTCCGCCAGCTTCACCACCGATTCCAGGTCCACCCATTCGACGTCGGAATGCGCGCCGGCGCCGGCCGCCCCGCAGACCACGGTCTCGATGCCGGCCGCCTGGAGCAGCGCCGCGTCCATCCAGGGCGTGTCGCCGAT
>Ga0209039_10000214_pt1 | contig 53942 bp, 47 predicted proteins | sample BogFormECP12_OM1_FD_188238 | JGI IMG/M metagenome (GOLD analysis project Ga0209039, IMG submission 188238) | Bog forest soil microbial communities from Calvert Island, British Columbia, Canada - ECP12_OM1 (SPAdes) (version 2) | ecosystem: Environmental > Aquatic > Freshwater > Wetlands > Bog ...
GCAGCAGCTCGGCTTCAAGCTCCTCAACGACATCTCCTGGGTCAAGCCCAACCCGCCTCCCAATCTCTCTTGCCGCTATTTCACCCACGCCACCGAAACCATCATCTGGGCCGCGCGCGACAAAAAATCCCGCCACACCTTCAATTACAAGCTCATGAAGGAAACCAATCGCGGCAAACAGATGAAATCCGTCTGGGAAATCAAGCCCCCTGAAAATTGGGAAAAGAAGTTCGGCAAGCATCCCACCCAAAAACCCCTCGCCCTCCTCGAACGCATCCTCCTAGCCTCCTCCAACGAAGGCGACCTGGTCCTCGACCCCTTTTCCGGCAGCGGCACCACGGTTTTAGCCGCCCTCCGCACCCGTCGAACCGCTGTTGGATTAGAACTTTCTTATGAATTCCTCTCCCTCACCACGCAACGCCTCAGCTCCGAAATGGTGCAAATCGAATTATCTGTCTCTTGCGTTCAGTTTTCTCTTGATCTCGGTTCGGATCCTGTGGATCGATCCAAATGCGCGCTTTCTCGTCCAGGAATTCGCGCTGCGCAAATGTCCGCCTCTTTACAACTCGTTAAGCAAGAGTGCCGCTTCCACTTCATCGGCCGCCAAAACCGCGCCGTAATCTTCTCCGTCCTCGCTCCCACCCTCGACGACGCCCTCCAACAATTCCGTTCCCAAGGCCATTCCGATTCCGACGCCCTCTTCATCATCAAAACCGAAACCCAAATCTTCCTCACTTGACACGCCACTCTCGCCCCGTCATTCCGAACGGAGTCCGCGAAGTGAGGAATCTCTCTTAGGTTTCTCAACTTCACGTAGGCGTCCCATGATCTAATTCGAGGTATGAACCTTGCCCTTCCCACCGAAGGTCTAGAGAGATACAAGAATCCCTCGCAGCGAGCACGCGTTTCCACTGAGCCTTGGGGCCTCGCCAATTTCTACTGTCCGGCTTGTGATTCCCCGCGCATTGAATCCCTTCCTACAAACACACCTGCGCATGATTTCAAATGCCCTGAATGCTTGGAATGGTTCCAATTGAAGAGTCAGAAACATGCAATCGGAAAGACAATGTCGGACGGCGCTTACAGCAAGATGGCCGAGGCGATTCGGCAGGACAGAACCCCAAATCTCTTCGCGCTGCATTATGACGCGGTTACCTGGAGCGTAAGAAATCTTGTTCTCGTCCCGCGCTTCACTTACACACTTTCCGCAATAAGGTGCAGAAAGCCCCTTCGCCCCACCGCAGAGCGTCACGGATGGGTCGGCTGCTCCATAGTTCTGGGAGAAATCCCTCCCGAAGCCAAGATTTCGGTTATTGTTGACGGAAATGTTCGGCCTCAGACCGAAGTCAGGTCGCAGTTTCAAAAACTTCTCAAGCTTGGGCAAAAAAGCATTGAGGCCCGCGGATGGACCTTGGATGTCCTAAACGTTGTCCACTCCCTTGGTAAAAGGGAATTCTCTCTTAAAGAGGTTTATGAATTTGAAGACGAATTGGCGCGCCTTCATCCTGCAAACCGGAACGTCGAGCCAAAAATCAGACAACAGCTACAAGAATTAAGAAACATGGGTCTCTTGGAGTTTTTGCGTCCTGGTCAATATCGCCTGGCGGGCGGCTAACCATTGATGTGCGAACAACACTCTTGTGATATTGCTACGAAACAGGAGATTAAGTCACGGAGGACAGGTCATGCACAGAAACAGAATCAGAATCGTGCAGCACACTTCCGCGGGGACCCTATGGGTCGCAGCGTGGCTCTTCACCATCGGCTTTCTACATCTTAGTTTCTGGAAAGGCGCTCTCGCCCTTCTGCTCTGGTCTTACTACCTGGGCGCGCATTTCAGCATGCTCTCGCGCTAACCACTTATACTCAAACGCGTAGTCGAGATTGGGTGCCCCAGGTTCGATTTCTTACCTGGGTCTTGGGTTTTCTTCCCTCTGCGTACTCCGCGTCTCTGCGTTATCTTGATGTTCCTGCTTCCTGATCGCTGATATCTGGTCGCTGATAACTTTCCCGCTCGGGTTTCTTCCAACCTTCACAGCGTCACAATCCCCAACCGAGGAAACGCTGCACGATACATCCCCTCATCCAGCGTCAGCAACGTATACCCCTGCACCAGCGCATGCGCCCCAATCACAAAATCGTCGTAGGCCCTTCCTTCAAAAAAGCCTCTACTTTGGCCAACGCAAATGCACCTCTCCCAAACGCGTGATCGCCGCCACGAACGGGGGCTCCGTGCGGCCCGCCATGCGAACCATTTTCGGTAGCGCTTTCTCCAGGGCCGCAGCCATCTCTTCACCCGACAGGTTTCCCGACGCAAACACAAATTCCTTCACGCCGCATTCAGCCAGCGCTTTCTTCTCCAGAATGTTGTAGCGAATTCGCTTGTCCGCCGTTAGCAGCGCCCATTTCTTCTGGCCAACCATCGGCAACCAATCTTGGTCCGGCGTCCCGCGAGGGAAATGCTCCAGATGGCGTCCATGTTTCACGCCCATCCGCGAAAGCATGCCCAGTATCGCCTTCGCGTTGCAAAGATTTTCATCCAGATACAGGACGAACTCTTCAGGCGGCCATGAGGAATGGCCGCTCCCAGCGGATCGCTTCCTCGATTTGTCCCGGCGTGCACCCATATTCTTCAGCGAGGTCCGTCACGGATTCACGGGCGTTAAAACGTGAGGCGATTATAGCAGTGGAGATACCTGTTCCGGAGATTACCGGCTTTCCAAACCCGACGAATGGGTTGATCTCGATGGTTTTCGGCTCTTTCTCGTTCGGCTCCATCACGAATGGAAAAAACTTCAGCCTCCCTTGCGGGCTTGCTTCCACTCTCTCCAGAAACATCTTGTAGAAATCAAAACCCATCTGCTGTTCCGGCCGCGAGACATTGATAATCTCGCCCAGCTTTTCAATGAATAGGTCCTTTCGATCGGTCAGAAACACTTGTGTGATCAGCGGGTGAGGTTTGCCCAGCTTTTCGTTCACCTGCGTCAGCGCCGCCCTCACCTTTGGCAGCTTCAGGTCGTACAGTTTTCTCATTCCCGCAAGGGCGTGGCATTCCAGCAGATTCAAAAAAGAAAGACGCACGGGGTCCGCTTGAACGGGCACAACCACGGGCGGCATACGCTTGAATCCCGTTAGCCAGTACCGCAGCGTGTTGTATGGCACCTTCAGATATGCGGAAGCCTCGGACACGCCGTAAGCGGGTTCCTGATACAACTCGGTATCTTTGGTTCGGGTGCTCATCTCATGCTATCCCCACTCTGTCGTCGCTACTTTATACCACTTTGCGCCAGGAGAACCTCATTCTCATACATGAATTGCCGCCAAGCAACCGGTCGTACCGCCCAACTGTTAGCCTTATTCACCCCGCAACTCCCGCAACCACCTTTGAATGCCCTTCCTCCCTCTTCCAATCCCTGGATTGCCGATTCCCCGATACTTCTCAAATGGACTCTCTTTTCGTACCGCCGTCACACGCATTCCTGCTTCATCTTCTTCAAAAACCAACCAGTCTCCCGCACGCACTCCAAGTCTCCTCCGAATTACGACTGGAATCGTGACCCGTCCTCCGCTCAGTACCTTTGCCTCTTCTTGCATCGCCCTTCTCCGGTCCTTCAGTCTACCTCAACTCTCTTCACATTCCCCGAGGCACTACTCCCCTCCTACTGGTTTCGGCTCTAGTACCTCAACAATATAGATTGACACTTGGTAAATAGTGCGGTATAATACGTCGTGAATACTCGGCACAAGCCCTCCTGCACCCCGCAGTTCCCCGGCAAACTCACCCTCCGCACTAATGGTTCGCATCAATATCAAAACAAAGGCTTTCTAAGTACCTTGTTTTCACACTCTTGCGCACTCTTGCACCCGCAAACCCTTTGTTTTGATATTCTTCACAAAAACACCCGGGGGGATGTGGTTACCTCTTCGCCAACACTTCCTTCCCCGATCGGAACAGCCGGCACTCCACGTCTCGCGGAGTTATTCGTAGCGGAGGGCTTCGACGGGGTCGAGTTTGGCGGCTTTGGTGGCGGGCCAGACGCCGAAGATGAGGCCAATGCTGACGCTGACCATGATTCCCGTGGCGGCGGCCCAGAAGGGCACCACGCCGGGCCATTGCAGGGTGACGCGGATGAGCAACACCAGGGCAAACACGAACACCAGCGCGATGATTCCACCCATGCCAGTCAGCGTCATGGCTTCGAGGAGGAATTGCCAGGTGATGTCTTTGCGTTTGGCGCCAATGGCTTTGCGCAAGCCGATTTCGCGGGTGCGTTCGGTGACGCTGACGAGCATGATGTTCATCACGCCAACGCCGCCGATGAGCAGTCCAATGGCGCTGAGCACCAGCATGGCCAGGTACACCTTGAGCATGATGTTGTGGAACTCCGCGACTTCCTGCTCGGCGGTGGCGATGGAAAAATTATCTTTTCCGCCGAAGGGAACGTTTCTGCGGCGCTCGAGGACTTCGCGGATCTGGTCCACGGCGGTATCCAGCATTTTCGGATAGGCCTGCGCGCGCATCTCGATTTCGTCGGCATCGGGATAAGTTTTCTTGAAGGTGCTGAAGGGGATGAGGACGCGGCGGTCCTCGTCGCCCAGGCCGAAACCGCCCTTGGGCTTTTCGACTACGCCGACGACCTGAAATGGAGAGCCGTCAATCATCACGTCTTTGCCGATGGGATGGCCTTCGGGGAACAGAACGGGAGCGACGTTTTCCCCAAGCATCACGACCTTTTCCTTGTGGAGATCGTCGCCCTCGCTGATGAAGCGGCCTTCGAGGGTGGCGGCGTTGGCGTAAACTTCGCCGAAGTTGGGTTGCACGCCGCGGAAATCAATGGCGGTAACGTCGCCGGCCTTGGTGCGCACGATGTGATTGTGCCGCCAATTGGTTTGAATAAAAACGGTGACGCTCTTTACGGCGGTGCAGCGCTCCATGATGGCCTTGGCGTCTTCAACGGTCATGGGCTTGCGCTGCTGCTCCTCGAGAGGCGGAGGGCCACCGTGGCGTCCCTGGTCCCATTTGGTGATGAAGGCGGTGTCGGCGCCGAATTGATTGACGTTTTCCTGGATTTTCTGGTCGAAGCCGGTGAGCAGGGCGGCGACCAGCATGATGACGCTGACGCCCAGAACGACGCCAAAGACGGTGAGGGCGCTGCGCAATTTGTGAGAGCGCAAAGTGTCCAGCGCTTGTTTGAGGTTTTCGCCGTAAGCCTGTGCCATGAGGCAGCCTCAGCCCTCTGACCGCAACGCTTCGATGGGATCCAGCTTTGCCGCGCGCATCGCGGGGAAGATTCCAAAGAAAAGGCCCACCGCGGTGGACAAACACAAGGAAAGGATGACGGCGCTAAGCGGCGTCTCCATGGGAAACGAAAAGACTTTCTTGACGAAGAAGACGATGGCGTAAGCGGCAATGATGCCGATGAGTCCGCCGGCGGCAGCGAGGACGGCGGATTCGGCCATGAACTGAAGCAGAATGTGCTTTTTCCTGGCACCGAGGGAGCGGCGCAAGCCAATCTCTCGCGTGCGTTCGGTGACGCTGGCAAGCATGATGTTCATGATGACGATGCCGCCGACGACGAGGAAAATACTGACCAGGGACATGGCGACGAAGGCGATGTTCTTGGTCAAGTCATGCCAGAGTTGCATGATGGAATCCGAGCCGAGAATGCCAAAATTATCGGGAGCGTCGTAAGGAAGATGGCGCCAGGCGCGGAAGAGCATGCGCGCTTCGTCCTCGCTGGCTTCCATTAGCTCCTGGGAAGGCGCCTGGACGAAAATGGTGACCCAATTCTGGTTGGTGTGCCAACCTTTGCGCCAGGCGTTGAGCGGCATGATCATGTAGTTGTCCTGGGACTGACCGAAGGCGGTGCCCAGCGGTTCGGCGACGCCAACCACTTCGTATGTGTGCGTCTGGACGCGGAGAGTTTTTCCGATGGGGTCGACATTGGGGAAAAACTTGAGGGCGAGGTCGGTCCCGATGAAGACGACTTCGGAATGGTGATCGTCATCGACCTGGGTGATGAAGCGTCCTTGAGCCACGGAGAGGTTTCGGACATCGGCAAAGTTGGCCGTGGTGCCCAACATCTGGACGTTCTCCATGTTCAAATTGCCGCTTTGCACCAGGACGTTGCGATCCTCTTCGGCCGCGACAGCCGAGGCGAGCTTCATATTGTCGCGGAGGCGCTCGTAATCCTCGTAGGTGATGTTCGGACGCTTCTGGGCTTTGATCCATTGATCTTCACTGGTGATGATGCCGAAGCGGTGGACCAGAAAGACATTGGCGCCAAGATTGGCGATGCGATCGGCGACGTAAAGATTGAGGCCGGCGATGACGCTCATGACGGCAACGAGGGTGGTCACGGCGAGAATGACGCCTAACAAGGTTAAGAAACTGCGGAGTTTGTGAGCACGCAGAGCGCTGAGAGCCAACTTGAGGGTCTCGCTAAAGGTGACCCAAGCGGCCCGGAAGCCCTTGGCGCGCGCCGACACCCCGGCGAGGCCGTCCAGCGGCCGAACACGGGACAAACCGTCCAAGGAGACTACGCCCAAGGTGAGCTCCTAATAGGGATACGAAGGAGGGAGCGGAATCGTTCCTCAACCCCCTTAATTAGACGTTGGGGAGGCGACTTTTCTTTCGTGAAACCCGCGTATAATCTCGACTCACCGTATAGTTTACTCCCTTGGGGGGAGCGAGGGAACCGAAAGCGGCGGAAAGGTGAACAGGAAGCTGAATTATCTATGAGTTGCGGACAAACCGAGTTGCGATGGTGGCGAGGATGGAGAATGCTGGCGAGCGCTGTTTGTCTGGCCGGAAGCTTGTTGCTGGGCCAGCCGAGCGCCGCGCAGGTTGCTGGCGAGGCCCCATCCGTTGCCGGTTCCGAGGATGCGAAGAGTGAACTGTTTCAGAGGGTGCTGGCCAACCAGAAGCGGACGGACCAGGAGCTGGATCTTTTCGAGCGCATCGAGCGCGTGGAAATCCGCAAAACGGGGAGCGATTTGAGGCCCGCGGAAGTGAAAGCCTGGCGTGTTTTTCCCGCCGGCGTGAGCAACGATAAGATTCCACTTTCTCCGGAAGGCAAGCCCAGCAACGCGGAAAGTTACCGGGCAGACTTGCAGAAGCTGGAGAAGCTGCTGGTTTGGGCTACGCAAAAGGGCCCGGGACAAGAGGAAGCGCTGGCGAAAAAGGCGCGCAAACGGAAGGAGCGCGACGACCTGATTGATGCCACGCACGCCGCGTTCATCTTTACCCTGGTGGGACACGAAATGCGGGGCGAACGCAGCCTGGCGAAGTACAGCATGGTGCCGAACCCGAAATACAAGCCCACCTCGCGGAATGCCACGTTGTTCACAAGGGTCAAAGGGTTTGTGTGGGTCGATGAGGAGTCCGCGGAGTTGGCCAAGGTGGAAGGCGAGGTGAGCGCGGACTTTTCACTCGCTCTATTTCTGGCGAAGATTTATAAGGGCAGCCACTTTATGGAGGAGCGTTACGAGATGGAGCCGGGGATCTGGCTGCCGACCTTCCAGCAATATGATTTCGATGGGAGGAAATTCCTGCTGCCGTTTGCGATCCACGAGCGAACGTTTTATACGAATTACCGCCGCGTGGGGGCCCCCAAGGAAGCGCTGGAGGTGGTGCGTGGCGAATTGGGCAAAATAGTGGGCGGGAGGGCAGGACCATGAAACATAATGCGATAGAATGGGTTAGATAGTACTAGTCCTAACCCGGCCGGTCAGGAGGGTCCATGATCCGCTGGCTTTTAACCCTGGTTCTATTGCAAGTGAGCGCGGCGTTGCCGTGTGGCGCGCAGAGCAATGACGCGAACGCATCCGGACAGAGTCCGAGCACGACCGGTGCGCCGGAAACCGCGAGCAATCCTCCCCCAAGTCCACAGAAGAAAGTATGGACGAACGACAATCTGAACGGAGCGAGCGCGAAAGCATCCGCAGCGGGGGAGAAAAGCAATCAGAAATACCCCCTCACGAAGACGGCGGACCCCGCGACGGTGGATAAGATCCGTAAGAGCCTGGAGAAACTCCAAGGGCAAGTGGACGATATCAAGAAACAACTGGCCGCTTACAAGGAATTTGAGAAGGGCGAACCAGTATCCACGAACGGCTACGAGTTGAATAAGGGGTATAACCGGATACCGGTCGAACAGCAGATGGTGATGTTGGAGAAGAAGAAGAAAGACCTGGAAACACAGATCGACGCGCTGTACGAAGAGGCCAGGAAAAAAGGGATTGATCCCGGGCTATTGCGTTAGACGGAGCGATGCGATGAAAAACAGGATGGCGCGTCTTGGCTTTCTGCTACTGGGGTGTGCTGTCATTTGCTGCGCGCAAACGCAGGATACCCCGAAAAAGGATTCGACGGACGCCAAGACCGCCGCCACTCCGGTGGATAAGAGTGCGTCCAAGCAGGATGGCCAGGCGACAGCGGAAAAAAAGAAGCCCAAGAAGGTCTGGACGAACGAAGAGGTTGCGACCTTGCCGGGAGAGGTTTCCGTGGTGGGCGAGCCGAACCAGGGAGTGGAGTCCAGGCGGGAACCGGGACACGATTCCTCATCCGGCGGCGGGGATGGCCAGCAAGGTCAGATCGACAATTACCGCCGACAGATCAGCGACCTGCGCAGCCAGATCGATGCCACGGATCAACGCATCGCTCAACTGAAGGATTTCAAAGGGGAAAATACCAGCCCCACGGGCGGCATCAATCCTAACAACGGATACAACATGGTGCCAGTGGAAGAGCAAATCAAGCAGTTGGAAGTGAAGAAGAAAAAGCTTCAGGGGCAGATTGACGACGTGGAAAACGAAGCGCGAAAGAACGGGATCGATCCCGGCAAACTACGGTAGCGGCCTTCACCAGAATCACCTGCTGATTTTGACAGTCGTTTATTTACTCCAGGGACTGCGCGCTGCATGAGTCCATTGAAGTCTGTTTTTTCAGCGCGGCGGAAAAGCAGATTCCTCGCTACGCTCGGAATGACAATTCCAGTTGTTCGGCAGGTTGGGGTAGCAGGGCTCTAGCGGACAAGATTCGGGATCCAAACAAGAAGGCATCCTCATTGCAGATCAGGATCCCTTCGATCAGCGCTGAAGAGCGAATCGCCCGCTTCTGCGTTGAACAGCAGTATTGGGATTGCCAACTACTCACTGCACCTACTTGGCGCGGCCGTCATGTTCCGTGCCGATGGCGGCGGCTTTTGCTTTGGCTTCCGGACTGATGGTGACCTTGTCTTGAGGAATACGGGAAGAGGGAGCGGACTGGTGTGAAGCAGGCGGCGGCTGACGATTCGATTGAACCTGATGCAGCGCGGGATTGCCATGGGTCGCTTGGATGGACACGGTTCACCTCTCACTAAGTCCATCGGCCAGCCAGCGAAAAACTTTAGGGCTGGTGAGAAGAATCAAAGGAAACTTGTCAGCGTCATTTCGACACCAAAAGAACAAACGGGACGGGAAGTAGGCGGAGTGCGCGACTGGCGGGCTGAGAAAGCTCTTAAGTTCGTGGAAAGAACGACTAGGGCTTGGAGCCCAATTCGGAATGAAGAGGGCCAGGCATCAATTCGCCGCTGGCACGCGAGAGGCGGCGTTCGCAATTGGCCCATTCGCCTTCCAGACACTGGAGTTTTCGGCAGTCGAACTCGCAGAGAGCATCGGCTTCCGGCACTTCTAGAATCCATTGATCTTTGACCCAATGCCAAGCACGAACGAGCGGACCTGATGCGTTGAGTTTTGCGTGCGTCATTGATAACCCTCAGCGAAGAGCAACAAGATTGAGGATTCTAACCCAATTGAGTCCAATTGGCTAGGAATTACCTCAGCAGGCAGAGCCAAGGTTGGGAGGGGATGTTGGAGCCACAGCGGCGATGAGCCCTCTATCCTTCAGTTCTCCCTGTAAGCATCAGAAAAAGCGTGAGATAGCGTTTTAGCTTTTGGGTGATGAGGAAGTTCTCTTTGACGTGGGCATGCCCGCGTTCCCCCAACCGGGCGGCAATTTCCGGGTGAGAGAGCAGAAAGCGGATCTGGTAAGCGGTGCCTTCCACGGAATGAGCGAGCAGCCCAGTGTGCTTGTGAATCACCTGCGTGGGGATGCCTCCGATGGCGGAGGCCACCACGGGTTTCTTTTTCCAAAGCGCTTCTGACACGGTGAGGCCGAATCCTTCGCGCAAACTTTTTTGAATGACGATGGTGGAAGCACGCTGCAGGGCGTTCACCTCCAAGGGAGCCCATGCGGGAAGTTCCAGAACCTTGATATCGGGATCTCCGGCGGCGGCGTGCTGAACTTCCTTCAGGACTTCCGCGCCTTCCGGATCATCGGAAGCGCTTCCCCCAGCCAGGACCAACTGACAATCGAAGTAGCGCTTGACGATGTGGTAAGCACGGATCACGCCGACAGGATCCTTGAGGCGGTCGAAGCGGGAGATCTGCGTGAGTATGGGGCGCAGCGGATCAATCTGATGGCGGGAAAGCACCTCGACAATAAATTCCGGAGGGAGTTCACGGTTTTTTTCGGAGAGGGGATCAATGGCGGGATGGAAAAGATATTGGGGAATGGAGAGCTGACGGGCAAATTCGGGAGAAGAAAAGATCGCACCGTCATATCGAGAAACAAAAGGCTCGAGGAATTCCCAGACAGCGCGATGGGGGTGGGAGAGATCGATGTGGCAGCGCCAGATCCAGTGGGCGGAAGAATTCTTGCGGGCGGCGATGAGACCCGCGGGCTGCGGGTCATGAATCACCACAAATTCCGAATCGAGAGAGAGGCGGCGAAGATTCAATTCGGTGTAAGCGCGGAATATGTCGAAATCGCGGGGATCCGGATGATACGGCGAACCGTGGAGCGCGTTGTGGAACGCCTTGGTGACCTCGAAGAAGTCCTCGCCGCCGGTCATGACGTCCCAGCGAATACGCAGGCCGAGTTCTTCCGCGAGAGGCACGAAGCGGTTGAGAATCTCGGCCACACCGCCGCCGACGGCCGTGGAATTGACCATTTCGACAGTGCGCCCCTGGAGCGGCTTGGCCAGGGCTCGCAATTCATCGAGTTCGGCGGCGCCGATGACGGCAGCGTAATCATCGAGTGGAATGCGGCTGGCTATCTGCACTGGGTTCATGCTTTCTCCTCTCGCGATCCAGAAGACGCAGCAACTTGGCGCGCGCGCTATCGAGTGTGTTGGTGTAAACGTCGATGCGATTGATGTTCTCCGCGAGGGACATCAAACCGAGGCCATTGGCGAGCCAGTGGGAAAAATCGTTGGTGCGCAACTGGAGGCGCAAGCGGGAAGTGATGAAGTGAAAGAAAAAGCTGGCGTGGCTGAGGCGCACAATGCCGTCGCGAAATTCGTCGAGGTTGGCGGCGGCGAAACCGAAAGGCACGGTAACCTCGACGCTTTCGCAAAAATAGAATCGTTCCAGAGCGGATTGGCGGGCAAATTCAGGGTGCTCTTCACAGAAGGTGCGGACGACGCGGCAGAGATCTTCGCGCAGCGCGGCGATGGAAGGGTAATCGCGAATGTCGAGGGCGGCGAGTTGCTCGGCGAGGGCATCGCGGTTGGCATCGGCAAGCACCCATTGGGCAAAATCGTTGGAAAAACCCTCGGTAAGAAAGTGGTGGCTGCTGAGGGTCTGAAAGGTGTGGTGGAAGATGGAAGCGTCGCTGCACTTTTCGAGTCCGGCGAGGAGTTCGGCGAGAGTTCCGGCCGAGAGATTGCCGATGCGCGTGAGATAGGCGACGGTGAAAAACTCGAAGCGAGTTCCGGTCAGCTCCATGGACAGATCTCCTTAGAGGATTTCATGACGGAAACGAAGCTCCATTGGGCTCCGGCGCGGCAATGCGAATTTCGGTGAGATCGGAGAGCAGATTGGCGGCCCAACGGTAGACGTTGTGCTCATGAATAGTCTTGCGCATACGGGCCATGCGGAGCCCTTGCTCTTCCTCGCTCATCTCAAGGGCCTGATGGATGGAGGCGGCAAGCTGTTGAACATCGTAAGGGTTGATAAGGAGGGAATCGGGAAGTTCATTGGCGGCGCCGGCGAAAGTGCTGAGGATGAGAGCGCCGCGTTCATCGTCGCGGGCGGCGACGAACTCCTTGGCAACAAGGTTCATGCCGTCGTGCAAGGAAGTGACAAGACAGACGGAAGCGGCGCGGTAGTAGCGGAGGATCTCGTCATGAGAGTGATGCCGTTTCAGGAGGACGATGGGCTTCCAATGCGGGGAGGGGAAACGGGCGTTGATGCGGTCGGCTTCAGTGGAGACTTCCTGAAGAAACTGCTGGTAGCGGGGAATGTCCGTGCGGCTAGGAGCAGCGATCTGAACGAAGGAAAAGCGCTGCTGGAAGGCGGGGTAGAGTTCGAGAAAGAGCTCGATGGCGCGGAAACGTTCGAGGATGCCCTTGGTGTAGTCAACGCGATCCACACCAACGCCAAGAAGAGAGGCTTCGGTGCCGAGTTCGGCGCAGAGAGCGGCGCGTTCTTCGCCAGAGTTTTGGAAATTGCGAAGGTGATATCCATTGGGAGAAAAGGCGACGCTGATGGGGTAAGGGCGGACGCGAGTGGTGTGGCCTTTGCGGTTGACGGCGAAGCGATCCCAGTCGGTAAGGGCTTCGAGGGCGCGGTCCACCGTTTCCAGGAAATTGTTGCAATGCGTCTGGATGTGAAAACCGATGAGGTCGGCGCCCAGAAGGCCGTCGACGAGTTCGCGCTGCCACGGACAGATGCCGAACACTTCCGGATTGGGCCAGGGGATATGCCAGAAAATGGCGACGGCAGCGTCGGGGCGGGCTTCCTTGACCATGCGCGGGAGAAGAGCGAAATGATAATCCTGCGCGAGAAGAATGGGCGATTGAGTTCCCGCCATTTCCTGAAGGACGGCATCGGCAAAGCGGCGATTGATCTTTTGATACTGGAGCCAGTCTTCGAGGCGGAAGATGGGGCGAGTGTGCGCGATGTGGCACAACGGCCACAGGCCCTCGTTGGAGAAGCCTGCGTAGTAGCCGCGATCTTCTTCGTCGGTCAGCCAGACGCGGCGCAAGGTGTAAGTGGGGTGATCGGGAGGGACCTGGAGATGGTCAAGCGCATCGACAACTTGGCGGTCGGCGTTGCCGGAGCCATTGGCAATCCAGGTGCCGTGGCAGGCTTGCAGGACCGGTTCGAGCGCGGTGACGAGGCCGCTGGCAGGCACGATGGTTTGGATGGCATGGCTTTTTTCCTGGAAGATGTGCATGTAGGGTTCGCGATTGGAAACGAGGAAGAGCGGCTTGGCGCCTAATTTGTTGGCCAGACTGACGCGCAGGCGCTCGGCAGTCCAAACGGAGGACTGGGTTTCGCGGAGTTGCGCTTCCTCCTGAGCGGCAGCACGTGCAGTGTCCAAAGCGTGGGCCAGGTGCTTCACCTCCGAGTGAATTTCGTCAAAGAGCTCTCCGTGCGGGAGATTGGAGGAGCCTTCCGAAGAGCCAGCACGGAGCATGTGCAGCCATTTCACGGTGGAGGCGAGCGGGGCCGTGAAATTCCACCGGACCAGGACGAAAGCAAGCGAGGTGATGAGGAGCGTTTGCAAAAGAGCGGTGAGGAGCGAATCGCGAAGGGAGAGAGAAACGCGGTGTTCGATGTAGGAAGTGTCATAGATGACGACGAGAGAGCCGGATGATTCGGCATCGCGATGAAGGGGCAGGGCGAAGGTATAGAAAGAGTCACCAGCGAGGTCAAAGAACTCACCGGAACCCAATTCGAGTGAGGTGGCACGATCGGCGGCGGCGGGTTGCGAGTTGAATTTGTCCGGGAGACCGGGAGTGATCGCGAGCGGTGTGCCAAAGCGATCGTAGATGGCCACGCCGAGGAGATGTTCGCGCTGGCCGTAGCGCTCGACGATGCGCTGAAGGTTTTTGTCGCTGGAGCGGCCAGAAAGTGCTTCGAGACTTTCCTGGAGGCTCTCGGCGAGCGTAGCGGCGCGGCGCGCAAGGTCATTGCGGAGATTGCGGCGTTCCGTGCGCACCTGGTAAGCGGTGTAGAGAAGGGAGACACAAATGACGCTGACCGCGAGGGGTAGCACGAGTTTGAGGGTGGTGCGCATGCCGAGGCCTCCGAGCGGGACGAGAGGTTCCCTGACAACGTGCCAACCCGCCCCGCAGCACGGGTTTTGCGGAAGTAGCAATGCGGGAGCAAGCAGTTGGTTCTAGAAAAGCAGAAGGGCTGGGAGGGAAAAAGTTAACTGGGCAAGTAGAGAGAGGGGCACGTGAAGCGCCAAAGAGGAAGTGAGAGGGAGGAGGACGTAAGACACTGACGAAATTGAGAGATACTCCAAGAGTGGAGGGGCGAAGGGTGGTTGCGATTGCGTACTGGTACGGGAATAATTACGCGGGCACCACGCAGTTAACTCCCATTGAGAATTTGGCCATGGTGTACAGGGAAGACCTGGGCCTCACGTAGAATAACGGCGGAGAAAAAGATGGAAGAGAAGAAAGCGACGCGCCGAAGTTTCCTGAAGACGACGGCCTACGCGGGCGCGGGAAGCGTGGCCGGTGCGGCCGCATTGAACGGGATCTCGCCGGAGATTTGGCCGGAAGAATGTGTGATGGAGGCAAACGGGAGTCATTGGGCGGCGGCGTTGCCCGCGGCAAATCCCGGACTGCAGCAGGATATCGAAGCGGACGTGGCGGTGATCGGGGGTGGATTCACCGGGCTTTCTGCAGCGTATTACGCGAAGAAGAGCGGGGCGAAGGAGCGCGTGGTTTTGTTGGAGGCGGAGCGTTGCGGGAATGGAGCGTCGGGGCGAAATGGAGCGATGCTGCTGACGGCGACGGAAGACCGGTACATGGAGTGGAGCGGCGATGCGGGACTGGACAAACGAATCTACGATTTGACGGTCGAGAACATCGGAAGATTGCAGGCTCTCTCTGAGTCGTTGGGGATGGACGCGGAAATCGAACAGAACGGGGCGCTGCAGGTTTGTAACACGAAGGAGATTGCGGAAGAGGGGCGGCAGTACGTGGAAGAAGCGCGGGGCGCGGGCTTTCCGTGCGAATTCTGGGAGAAGGCGCAGGTCGCGGAGGCCATTGGGACGAAAGCGTATGAGGGGGCGCTGTTTGATCCGAACAGCGGGCAAGTGCATCCCGGAAAACTGGTGGGGTTATTGAAGGCGGCGGCGGAATCGGTGGGCGTGGAAATATTTGAGGGCACGCCCGTGATTCACGTGGAGGAGGGCGAGCGGCTCACGCTGACAACCAAGAACGGAAGGAGTGTGCGTGCAAGGTCGGCCGTGCTGGCAACGAATGCGTACAGCTCAAAACTCGGATATTTGCGGCGCGCGGTGACGCCCGTGTTCGATTACGTGGGAATTACGGCGCCGCTGAGCGAGGCGCGGCTGACGGAGATTGGCTGGCGAAGACGGATTCCGTTCAATGACAGCCGGACCGAAGTGTTTTACCTGGGCTTGACGCGGGACAACCGCATCCACATTGGCGGCGGGCGGGTTGACTATGCCTTTAACAACGGCCTGCGCGAACCGGCAACAGCGAAGCGGCGATTTGCGGAATTGCGGGCGGAGCTGGGGCGGATTTTTCCAATGTTGGCAGGTGAGCCCTTTGAAAGGGAATGGAGCGGGTCGGTGGACATGTCGCTGGACCAGACGCCCGCAGTGGGCCAGATGGGGAAGCACGGCAATGTCTATTTTGGAATTGGGTTTTCAGGGCATGGCGTGAACTTGACGTCAGTCTTTGGACGCATCATCGCGGATTTGATTCAGGGAAAGGAGAGGGAATGGAGTTGGCTGCCGTATGTAAATCGGCTGCCGCTCTATACGCCAAACGAACCATTCCGGTGGATGGGGATGCAGTTGGCGCTGGGGTACTACCGGATGAGAGACCCGTGACCAAGGCTGCTGGCGGAAGACACGGCCAGACCTGTTCGCAGTGGCAGGTTTATGCTGGGGCACAGGATGCGTGAAGTATTGGTGCGCGAGGGAAAAGCGAGGCTAGACTGAAGGCATCGAATGGGGGAGTGACGTGGCAATGAGGCGCAAATTGTTGCTGGTATTCGTCTCGGCTCTTGCAACCCTGTGGGTGGCTGAATCACTGGCTCAGACCCCAAAGAAGGGCGGGACGACATTGACGGGGATCGTGCGAGGAGATGATGGAAAGCCGGTGGCACATGCGGCAGTGTCCTGCCAATCATCGGCGGGGATTGCGGCTAAGGTGGTATATACAGACGCGCACGGGAGATTCACGATTACAGGGTTGCGGCAAGACAATTACGATTTGCGAGCATCCGCGCAGGGAGTGTACTCCGACTGGGAGAAAAACATCCTGGTGAGGAAAGGGCAGACGAAGGAGATCACGATCAGGCTTTCGAACATGGTGGTGACGCCGGACAGCAGTGCCCCGCCAGCGCAGAATCCGTAGAGGATGAAGGGTAGTACTAGTCGAAAAAAGGCCAGAAAGATGCGGTCGCAAATCCAAGATAAGTCTATTCTTTTATATTATATAGAAAGACTAACGCGCGCTTGAGTTCAGCGTTGCTAGTACTAAGACGCGGGTACCCGGACAATTGAGGCTAGCGGCCCATTGAGCAACGAGGTGTGCTTTTCTAACATGGATTTTGACGGGTTGGGGGCCGCGCGGGGACAGCGGTCCCGCAAGGGGCCGTGTGCGAGCTACCCAACCCGCCAGTGAAAACCTTCCTGCGATTTCCTCCAGTTCAAGATCCGCGATCCTACTTCTGGCACGCCTGTTGCATTCTTCAAGATAGAATGCTGCAAAGATGGGGCTTAAACCCCGTTGTGGCGGCTTGAGCGACAAGAAACGAGGACAGGTGCTCGGATTATCTGGCAGGTGGTGGTTCAGGGGACTGGTAGTGGTTACGGCCGCACTTTGGGGTGCGAGTCACCCTGCTGCGGCCGGAGATCCGGGGACTTCGCTGCGACCAGTTACCCTTCACGCGTTTGAGAGTTATGTTTCGGCGACGGAAACGCGGTTGGCAAAAAGTCTGGGGCAACCGGATTTTTTCTGGATTGACGAGTTGCCGCCGCAAAAGCGCGCGGAAGCGTACGAGAGGTTGAAGAACGGGAAGGTGGAGCTGCGGCGCATCAGCGGGGAGCAAGGCGCGGAGAAAAGCGCGATTCCCGGAGGGATGATCCACGACTGGCAGGGAATCGTATTCATACCGGGCGTGAAGTTGGATGAAGTATTGGATTTTCTGAAGGACTATAACCAGCGCGCAACCGATTATGCGCCGGATGTGGAACGCTGCAAGATCGAAGAGCACGACGGCGATCATTTTCGCGTGTTCATGAGGTTTCGCAGGAAAAAGATCATCACCGTGGTTCTGAATACGGAGCAGGAGATCATGTACTACCGCGATTCCCCAACGCGGGCGCACAGCCGGAGTTCGGCAACGCGCATCGCGGAAGTGGAAAATGCGGGAACGCCGCAAGAGAAAGAAAAACCCCCGGGGGAAGACAGCGGCTTCATGTGGCGGCTGGAGACGTGGTGGCGCATGGAGGAGCGGGACGGCGGCGTGTATGTTCAGAATGAGGTGGTGAGTTTGACGCGCGATATTCCACCGGCGGTGGCGTGGATGATCGAGCCCTTTGTGACCGGCATCCCGAAAGAATCGCTGGAATTCACGATGGAAGCAACGCGGCGAGGGGTGCTGGGGCGGAAACGGCAGTAGCGGGACGAAGCCACCGTGACGGGCAGCCCTTCAAGGAGAGGGAAGGTGGACGGAATCCTTGAGCAGGGGATGCTGGAGAAGGGACTGTGTTTTCTTGTAGACCGCATCGGAATCCACGCGCAGACACAGCATGAAGGTGCCCTCAATCTGGAAGACAGGAAGTTCGCGGGCAAGCCAGTCCCAGAATTGCGTGGGACCAATCGCCGAGGAGTAGTCGTGGCGGAAAATGACGCCGCCGGGTTTGATCACGGAAAAGGCCTGATAGGCTTCCGCGGCTAGGCCAGGCATGCGGTCGCAGGCATCGCAGAAGACCACCTCCGCCGAAGCGCGATAGGGCCGGTAATCCCAGGCGTCCACGCTGGCGAAGACCTGCTTGATTCTGGATTTGACCGGCTGATCCCAGTAGAAAAAGCCGACTTCGTTCTTGCCGGGAATCGGGGGCAAATCGAGGGTGATGATCTCGCCGTCAGGCGGAAGATGCAGGGCAATATTCAGGGCCGTGCGCCCTTCCGCGGTGCCGAATTCGATTACTCGTTTTGCCTTCAGGTGGTCCACCACTTTCGTGAGGACGACCAGTTCCTGCGGGAGCACGCCGAGGGCCCTGGGAAAAGGGAAAAGCAGTTCCAGCGAGCGAGTGCAATCCATTTCCGGGAACAGTTCCTCGAGCTTTCGGATGGGGATTTTGAGGTCGTTTCGCCAGGGCGAGCGCTCCCAGCGCTGGGGCAAGCCGAATCCAGAGTACAAATGATAGGAGTGAGAGACAAAGCTGAGGGCAGCCGAAGGACCGTCGCGCAGCAGGACGCGGAGGGCATTGAAGTTGAGGGAAGAGAGAGCGCGAGCGGCGCGCAGAAGAGAGGAAGGTTCGGAACCGAGATGTTCCAGGGAATGGTGTTTCGAGAGATCGGGCATAGTCAAGTGAAGAGGATACCCGAATTGAATTCAGAGGTACACAAGGGGGCGGCGTTGCAGTCGAGCGGAATCTTCAGGCGAAACTCTCAGTGCTGGGGTTCCGAGGCCGAAAGAAGGAGATGGATTGCTTGCACCTGGCGATCCCAGGAGAACTGCGCGGCCTTGCGGGCGGCGTTTTCTCCAAGGGAGCGGCGAAGCTCCGGCTGTTGGAGCAACAAGGAAAGAGAGCCGGCCAGGGCGCGGGGATCTTCCGGCGTGTGAAGAAGAATTCCGTCCACACCGTCCACAATGTATTCGCTGATACCGGCCTGGCGGCTGACGACGACGGGCAAGCCGCAAGCCATCGCTTCCAGAACAGGCAAGTTGAAAGAATCCTCGAGCGAAGGGGCGACATAAATATCCGCAGCCGAGTAGAAAGAGAGAACCTCTGAACTTTCCGCGAAGAACTGGACGCGATCCGATAAGTGAAGCGACTGAACCTGGGGCAAGAATTCCGCAGGGGCGTCGCTGCCGACGACGCAAAGATAGAAGGGGAGATGACGGAGGCGTGACATGACCTCCAGGAGCACGGGAAGGCCCTTATTGCGCCAATCATTGCCGACCAAAAGCAAAACGATGTCAGCGGGAGAGTAGCCGAGCTTCTGACGAGCCGTATTGCGCAGGGTTTGGCGGGAGGCCGGAGAAAAAAGGGAGGTATCAACGCCGTTGGGCACGACGACGGCATCGTGGCGGCCAAAGTAATGGGCGAGTTGGCGCGCGGTGTGAGGGGAAACCGCGGCGAGGCGGAGGGATTTGCGGCGGTAGATATGGTTTTCGAGGAAGCAGAGGAGGCGGTAGTAAAGCAAGCGATGGAGGCCGCGGAGTCCCGTCGAAGGGCGATCTTGCTGCAACTCCTTGAGACGATGAAAGACAGCGTGCACGAGGATGAAATCGGCGTCCGTAGCATTGATGCCGGGAGAAAAGACGGCGTCGAAGTGAAGATGGCGAAGCCAGCGGTCGCGCAGGCGGCAGAGGCGGTTGGCAAAGATCCAGAAGAGAAAGGCGAAGAGATGAGGCGCGGGCAAACTGGGAACGCGATGCCAGAAGATGCGCTGGTTGGAAGCTGGCGTGCGGTTATCGAACGGCGTTACCTGCAAATCCGCAACGCGTTGCGAATAGAGATGAATCTCGTGGCCGTGGCGCTGTGCAAGTCCTTCGAGGATTTCGGCGAGGGAGCGCTCCGTGCCATGGCGGCGGTCCACAAAGGGAGAAAGGACGGCGATGCGCAAGTTAAGTCATCCTTGCAGCAGGGTCTGACGCAGCAGCGAGAGGGTTCGCCTGGACATTAGCGGCGAGACTGGGGAGGCGAAAGAGAATCCCGAGGGAAATCCACAGAAGAGAATTAAGAATGAAATCCTGAAAAGGGGAGAGGCCCGCGAAGGTATAAGGAAACAGGAGCAGGGCGGCGTACCAAAAGATGACAAAGGCGATGGGGAACCACACCGTACCTTTCAATTTGCGGACAACCTTCCAGGCGGAGATGATAATGGCGAACGCCATTACGATCCAAAGAAACAAGCCCACCACGCCGAGTTCAATGACCAGGGTGCCGTAACCGCTTTCAACAAAGAAACCTGGTAGCGGCACATGAAAAATGCGGGTGACGTATTGCGTGCCAAGCGAAGAGGTACCAATGCCATAACCGTAGGGCCACCGCGGGGACTCGAAAGCATTCAGGAAATTCCGGAGAGGATAGGTGCTGGTGCGATCTACCAATTCGCTAGCGGGGCTGCTTAAGGAAAGGGTTTCCCAATAGAAGGTGAAGCGGTTCTTGAGTTCGTCAGGGAAAAAGAAACCGGCAATCGCCAAGCAGACGATGCCAATAACGATGGCCCGCTGGAAGGAACGCAGAATGCGCACCAATTGCCCTCGCTGCCAGGGACAACCCCAAAGGAAAGCGACGACGCAGGCGATGGCACTGCCCGCGGTCCAAAGCAAGGTGCCGCGGGAAACGGCCATGGCAATCGCCGCGGTGATGGTGCCGAGACTCAGCAGTGTAAGAATGCGGTCCTTGCGCGTGCGTAAAATGAGGTATGCGCCATAGCCAAAGGCAAACAGCCAGGCCGGAACAAGGAAAAAGGAGAAGCGGCCGTTACTCACAAATACAGAATTTGGGCGGTAAACAATGACTCCAGAAATGGGAGCGACACGATAGTTGGTGCTCAAATCCCGGATGTCATCCGCCATGACCGCGGGATTCAGAAATGTATGGCCCAAGATCGACTGAGCAATGCCAAGCAGAGCAACCACCAGGGAGAGTCCCAAGAGGTAGGGATAAAACTTTTGGAGATCGCCTTCCGTATCGATCAACGCATAGCCCATGAAAATCAAAGGGATGTAGTAAAAATACAGCTTCAAACCCATGAGACCGAAGAAAATGGAGGTGGACGCCGGGTTGAATACTTGCATCACGCCGAACCAGAAAAAAAGCAACAGAGGGAGACGAAAGGGCAAACGGAAGACTTGCACCTTGTGCCGTCGGTAGGCAAGAAAGAAGGAAAGGTACACCATGGCAACGAGAACATCCTTGGCAAAATAAATTGCCATGTTGTTGCCCAAGTACTTTCGCGCGAAATCCTCGAAGAAGAGCCAGCCGATGAAAATAAAGAGTCCCGTGCGCCAGTGGCCCAGCATGGCAGAAAAGCTAACGAGGACGATTACCCCGATAGCGAGATAGGCGAGGCCGAACAGATCGCCGGCAATGACGTATTGCGCGAGTTCATTGGCAAGCCAAAGGAAGACCACAACGGCCAGAAGAAGTGCGAAAGGATTTTTCCGGAATTGGCCGGGCAGAAGTTGAGTGGCCAGACTCACGGCGCAGCCTCGAGAACGAGAATGTGATTGTCGCCGCGAATGGATTCGCCGGAGAAGGCGGAGGCCAGCAAGCGCATGGTCAACGCAACGGATTTGCGGCTGAGTTGATAGCCGTGAGGGGGGAAAACGAGGTGCTGGCGAAGGCGCAGGCGCGCAAGCGGGAGAAACTGCCGCTGTAGGAGATCAAAAAAGATGGGAGAGATGTGAGTCGGTTCCCCGTGCTCATCCATGGTGCGGATTTTGCCGGAGAGAAAGAACTTGAAGCGCGCGGGAAGCGAATCGACGTTGGGTGTCGTCAGGACCGCCACGCCGCCGGGTGCGAGCAAGCGAGCAACATTGCGAAGGAATCCGATGGGGCTTTCCACGTGCTCGATCACTTCAATGGCCGTGACCAGACCGAATTGCCGGGGGCCCAAGAGAGAGGCGAAATCGGGCTGGTTAAAATCAACGGTGACATGCGGAAGTTCAGCCGCAAAACCATTTTTGCTGAGATCCGCGGCAAGAACATCGCAACCCATCTCTGCCAATCGCGCGGCCATGGCGCCGGGGCCGGAACCGAGGTCCGCAGCTTTCAGGCCCGGGCGGACGAATGGCGCTAGGACAATCTGCCCGACGAAATCATGAAGGCCAGCGTTGGTCGTTGTAGGAATCATTACTCAGCCCTGTCCGGCGAAAAACGTCTATAAATTTGGGCGTGTCTTTGTATCATACGACGCAAAGCGAAGAAATCGCGCACCCTTTGGTGGGCGGCGACGGCCAGGTGCTGGAGGGCCGAGGGATCGTCGAGAAGTTGCACGATTTGACGAGCCAAGTCCACGGGATCTCCGGTTTTGAAGGTGCGCCCGGCATCGCCAAGAACTTCTACAAAAGCGCCGAGATCGGAGGCCAGAATCGGGATTCCACGAATCATGTTTTCGACAATAACCATGCCAAAAACTTCGCCGCCAAGAGAGGGAACGACCAGGAGGTCAGCTTGAGCGAGGAGATCGTTGATTTGAGAGTCGGGGAGGCGGCCGAGAAAGCGCACCTGCGTGGCGAGTTTCCAGTCCTGTGCGAGTTTCTCGAGAGCGGCACGCTCGGGGCCGTCGCCAATAATCTCTAGTTCAAACGGGCGATTTTGCTGCTGCAGCAGGCGCGCTGCTTCCAGGAGCAACGGAAGTCCTTTGGTGGTGACAATGCGGCCCAGAAAAATTAGCACTGGGACTGGGCGGGTAGTTGGGAGCCGCACAAGCGGAGGCGATAGCGCGATGCCGTGAGGAACGGTCTCGGTGCGGGGCAATTGAAGCATGGTCGCGAGCCAGTTGGTGGGTGTGATGTTCACGGCGACATGCTGGCAAAGAAAACGGCGGATGAATGTGAGCAGCCAGAGACGGAAGGATGCAAATGGAGTGGGTGTGGAACTGCAAGCGAGGCAATGGGTGTAGCGTTCCGCCATGAAATGACCTGGGCAGGGGATGTTCTGCGGCTCCTGGAATAATTGACCCGTTGGACAAATGGTCTGAAAACCGTGGTGTTCGACGACAATTGGTTTTCGAAATGCGAGGCCAAGGAGGATGGGAGGAATGGCGGCGCCGGCCACATGAATCACATCCGCGGACGAAATGAGTTTGCGAAGAGAATTGAAATTGGGCTGCCGGACGACTTGGAAAGGAAGCGAGGAATCGTCGAAAGAGCCGCGCGGAGTCTGCGTCACGACGGTAATCGCAAATTCGGCCTGCGAGGTGGAGTTAGTGGACTGAGACAATTCCTTTGCTAAAGACATCACCACGGTTTCCACGCCTCCGATGCTGGGCGCAAAAAAATGAGAGTACAACAGGACTTTCATGCGCACGCCTCGCGCCGGATCGTCAGTGCGATGCCTGAGCTGCCAGGAAGCTCAGGCAGAATTCCGATGGACCAGCGGGCGGAAATGAGAGAGTTCCTGCGGTTGGAGAGTACACGGCGCATCACGTGTTCCTGTCTTCGGAGTGCCGGACTCTTTGCGTGGCCTTTTCAGTAGCAAGAACAAAAGCATCCAATAGATCGGAAGAACGCCAGGATTCCATCTGGTGGCGAACGCCGTCCTTCAGAGAGTTCAGGAGGCCGGGATCACTGAGCACCCTCCTGAGAATCTCAGCAAGGCGGTCCGGATCGCCACAAGGGTAGGTATAACCACTCTTTCCTGCATCAATCATGCCCAAGCGGCCGATAACCGCGTCGCTGAGAATCACCGGAAGTCCGCTGAGCATAGCTTCGGGCACGACCAACGGGCATGGATCGTATTCCGAAGAAAGGACAAACAGGTCGGAAGCCTTGTACAAACCGGGCAACTGAGACAAGTTCACGAAGCCAAGAATGCGCACACGTTCTGCCAGCCCGAGATCGCGTGTATCTCGTTCGAGTTCCGCGCGCTGCGGTCCATCTCCGGCAAAGACGAGGTACGCGCCAGGCACAGCGGCCTTTGCAAAAGCATGAAGTAGATCCAAGGGGCGTTTCCAAGGCTGGAGCTTGGCGCAGAAAAAAACAACTGGGGCACCCGCGGGAATCCCCCATCCCTCGCGCACCACGCGGCGATCGAACTTCGCCGTTCGAGTGATCCATTCCTCCTTGTTCATCCCCGAAGGGATGACGACAATACGCTCCTTGGGCATGCCGAGCCTCCGGGCTAATTCCTCCACGGCAGGTGATCCCGCCATGAGGACATCGATAGCTCGGTAGACGCGCCCAAGGATAAAGGGCTTGATCCACTTCTTCCAGCGCGCCCCATCGCGCGGCTGTGTGGTTGTGGAGTCGGAGGAGATGAGTATGGGAATGCGTTTGCTTTTTGCAGCGAGCACACTGAGCCAGAAACTCGCGTACATGTACCCGGTGTAGATCACGATGGCGTCGAAACCGCCATTACGGATCAGGCTCCACAATCCTGGGTTCCAGAGCCCAAAGAAACGCGCCAGGCCCGGACGCAGCGACTTATTAGGTACGTGAGTCCAGGGGAAGCCCTCAAGCAAGGGCTCATCCCACTGAATCTCCCGCTCGAATTCGGGGTCCAAGCCACGCTCAGCTCCCTGGAGGCTGCAATAGGCGACCAGGATGTCCAAGCGCGGGTCTTGCGCGAGAAGGCGAAAGCCGGAAGAGCCATAGGGAACCACGTGAGAACAGAGAATCAGGACTTTGGAACGAGGGACGGGGAGGGCGGTGCGGGAAAGATCGGAGTGTGGCGAAGGAATGGCAAGCATGGTTAGAAGTTCAAGTATAGCGGGTTTCGGAGCAAGCGCGGGTGTGCTAGACTGGCGTGGTTTGGACTCCTAGCGCCTGACAGGCCGTTGTTTTCAGGGTGTAGTTACCGGCGGGTGAATCAAGCACCGTTGGCACTCGGCTCGCAGGTTTCCGCAGGAAGAATCCCCGCGACTGGGTGTGCCGCGAGAGGGACCCGCGGCCAAGCCAAAAATTGCATGGCCTGAACACGGCCACGAGTCACGAAAAAGAGGAATTGTCATGTCTGGGCATTCAAAGTGGGCGACAATCAAGCACAAGAAGGCGGCCACCGACGCAAAGCGCGGCCGCATTTTCACACGTGTGATCCGCGAAATCACCATCGCCGCGCGCATTGGCGGCGGCGATCCCAACACCAACCCACGCTTACGAACCGCAATCCTGGCTGGGAAAAACGAAAACATGCCCAACGAGAACATCGAACGGGCGGTGCTGCGCGGCACAGGACAACTGGAAGGCGAGCAGTATGAAGAAGTGACGTTCGAGGGGTACGGCCCCGGAGGCGTGGGGATGCTGATTCAGGTCGTTACCTCGAATCGCAACCGCATCGTCGGCGAATTCCGCCACCTGATCAGCAAGAATGGCGGAAACATGGCGGAGGCCGGCGCGGTGGGTTGGATGTTCCACCGCAAGGGCGAAATCAACGTGGCCAAGGAAGCGGCGAACGAGGACAAGCTTCTGGACATTGTGTTGGAAGCAGGCGCCGAGGATATGAAGGACGACGGTTCAGTGTGGTACATCGTGACACCGCCGGAATCGCTGGAAACGGTGAAGGAAGCGTTGGTAAAGGCGGGGATTACGCCGGCTTCGGCGGAATTGGCAATGGTGCCGCAGAACTACATCAAGTTGACAGGACAACAGGCAGTGCAGATGTTACGGCTGGTGGAAGCACTCGAAGAACATGATGACGTGCAGCACGTGTACGCCAACTTCGACATCGACGAATCGGAAATTCAGGCGGCGGTTGGCGCAAACTAATTCAGGTTTTTCAGGAACGGCCATCGAGCGAACCTCGATGGCCGTTCTGCATTTTGCGTGTCCTTAGGGGCTGAAGCTTATTGAAAGCCAAGCAGATGCCGGAGCTAAAGCTCCGACCCCCTAACCTGTTGAGCTTTTAGCAAGTGACTTTGCGGCGAGAATGTGGTGGAAGAGGGTTGGGGTTCGCCGTAGACTAAGCAAAGTGAGCGAGAAACCGATTGGGAACGGGAAGACGATGATGTTTCGCGTGCTGGGAGTGGATCCGGCGGCGGCGGGACCCACGGGGTACGGAGTCGTCGAAAGCGACGGCAGGATGTGCCGTGCGCTGCACTACGGGGCGCTGCACGTGGCGGCGAAACGCCAGAAGGCGTCGACAGGAGCGGTGCTTCACGAAGTACACGGACTGCTTTGCAAACTGATCGAGGAGTTTGCGCCCCAGGCGATGGCGGTGGAATCGGTGTTCACCGCATTGAATATGAGGACGGCGTTGCGGCTGGCGGAAGTGCGCGGCGTGGTGCTGCTGGCGGCAGAGCAACACGGCGTGGAGGTTTTCAGTTACGCGCCGCGACAGGTGAAGGCCTGCGTTGCGGGCCACGGGCAAGCCGACAAAAAGCAGATGCAAGCGATGGTGCGGGCTTTGCTGGCGATGAACGAGACGCCGGAGCCGTCAGACGCGGCCGACGCGTTGGCCGTGGCGCTGTGTCACATTCAGGCGGAGGAGTTGCACCGGCGATTCGGGCTGCCGCGTGCGGCCTGCGCTGAACGAAAAATCAAAGCGCTGGGTGCGATGGCGGGCCAGGCAACACGCCGCCGCGCCGCCGGCATCCTGACAAACCCATGAGCTTCCTCCTTCGCCTTGCCGTGGTTTTCTTGCTGCTGCTGTGCCTGTGGGCAACGGCGATGCCCGCGGTGGCCGGGCCGACGGGCACCGTGTTCACGTACCGGCGGGTGTTCAAATCAAGCACGCCGGAGTACATCGAGATCAAGATTCCAGAAAATTCCGGGAAGGCCAGCTATGAAATCCGGCAACTGGACGAGGACGCGGGAGCGAGTCCATTTGACGTGGGGCCTGGATTGCGCGCCAAGATCTTCGAGTTGGCGGGGCAGTTGAACCATTTCAAGGGGCTGGACCTGGATGTGCACCGGAAGATCGCGAATCTGGGGGAGAAGACGTTTCGCTGGGAAGCGCCGGGCGAATCGTACGAAGTGAAATTCAATTACACGCTGAACGCGCCCGCGACGCAGTTGCTGCAGATTTGCGAAGGCCTGGCGCGCCAGCAGGAGTTGATCGACCTGCTGCAAAGGCGAATCAAGTATGACCGGCTGGGAGTGAACGACGCGCTGCTGCAATTCGAGAACGACATGAGCAAGGGAGTGTTGCCGGAACCGCAGAGAGCCTTGCCGCTGCTGGAGCAGATCTCGGGGGACTCGCGGTTCGTGGAGATAGCGCGGCAGCGTGCGCGGGCGCTGGCGGAGCGGTTGCGGCACTCGTAGACGGCAGCAAAATCAGGGGATTGCGGGCAGAGGTGGTGGAGCAAGCGAGTTGGCGGCGCGTGGTGAGAGGTTCCCGCTGGCATATGGAATTTGGTAGAAGGCGAGCTGACCTACCTAATTCCGTATTCCAAGCCTGAAGTGCCCACCCAGATAGCGTGTAACAGATTGAAAAGTATAGTGTTAGATGGTGAGTGGTTTGGTTAATCAATTGCGATAAGTCGCTCTAGCTGCTTGCTCCTGTGGTGGGAGCTTACCTAATACGTTTGGGGGTTTCTTAGGATTGGAGACAAATCTCGTCTCCAGGTGGCTCGCCTTTCAAGATGACAATGGGCGCTTCCGTAAGGTCACGACAAACCGTTAAGGAGGTTTGCATGAAGCTGTTTAAAACGATGTTGTTTCTAGTTTTGGCCGTAGTGCTCGTGGGGTCATTCGCAACGAGGATGGCGGCTCAGAGCGTGGTATCCGGCGAGGTGGAGGGCTTGGTGACCGATCCAACGGGAGCAGTTGTCCCGAACGCGTCGGTAAACCTGGCAAGCTCGGAAACTGGTTTCAACGCATCCACGACGACCGGTAGCACGGGAACCTTCCGGTTTGCATTGGTGAAACCAGGAAACTACACTGTGACCGTGACGACTAGCGGTTTTCGAACGGTGAAGAGTTCCATTATTGCCTCTCTCGGTCAAATCACAAACGTGCCCATCAGGCTCGAAGTGGGTGTGAAAGCAGAGACGATTGAGATCACGGGTGAGGCTCCGTTGCTCAACACGGACAATGCCAACCTGGCAACGACTGTAGATGACAAAACGATTGGTTTAATCCCGAGCCCTGGCCAGGACATCACCAACTATGCGATGACCACGCCGGGCGTAACGGTTAGCAGCGGATCAGGCTACGGCAACTTTACGGCAAATGGTTTGCCTGGCACATCGAACCTCTATACGGTGAACGGTAACGACTACAACGATCCTTACCTGAACCTGAACAACTCTGGCGCCAGCAACCTGCTGCTGGGCGCGAACGAGCTCCAGGAAATCACGGTCGTCACCAACGGCTACACTGGCGAATACGGCCGTGCAGCGGGCGCAAACGTGAACTATACGACCAAGTCCGGCACCAACCAGTTCCACGGGAACGCGACCTGGTTCTATAACGGCAACGTGATGAACGCCAACGATTGGTTTAACAACTCATCGGCGACCCCCCGCCCACACGAAGTCAGCAACCAGTGGGCAGGTTCCTTCGGCGGGCCCATCAAGAAGGACAAGCTGTTCTTCTTCTACGATAACGAGGGCTTGCGTTACGTGCTGCCAGGCGGCGGCCCGGCCTTTGTTCCAACGAGTGCTTACAGTACTGCGTTGCTCGCCAATATCGCGGCGAATGGCCCGGCTGGCTCGACGGCCTTTTACACTAAGATTGCCACTCTCTACGCCGGGGCGACAGGCATCAGCCGTGCCACGCCGGTTGCTGTGGGCCTCGCCACCGACACTAATCCGAATGGAGACAATGGAGGGTGCGGGGATTTCTCGACAACTGCGACTGGTGCGACCAATACCTACTGGGGCGATGTGCCGCGCGATGCGAACGGAAATGCTCTCAACGCCAGTTCTACTGCCGTCCCCTGCGCGCAAACGTTCCGTAGCACCGTGAACAACTTGAACACGGAGTGGTTGCAGAGCTTTACTGTGGACCTGAATCTGACGGACAAAGACACGTTTAAGTTCCGCGTAAAGACGGATCGTGGCGTCCAGGCCACAGGTACCGATGCGATCAACCCGCTCTTTAACGCCAACAGCGTCCAGCCGGAAGATGACGGCCAGATGCTGTGGACCCACGTGATCAACAGCCATACGACTAACCAGTTTGTCATGTCGGGTCTCTACTACAGCGCCATTTTTGGACCTCCAAATCTCACTGCGAGCTTGGCACTTTTCCCGACGACCATCGGATTTAGTGACGGCGTCTTCAATAATATGGGTGGGGGCGATAACGTTTACCCACAGGGGCGCAACGTCACACAGTACCAGTTTGTGGATGACTTCTCCTGGACAAAGGGAGCCCACGGGATCAAGTTCGGCGTCAACATCCGCCGTAACGACATCTCCAGCTATGCCGCGGGTCCTGGCACAAGCGGTTTGATCACCATCAACAGCATGACTGATTTCTGGAATGGTACTGCTGCGAACGGCAGCAACATGGCCCAGTCGTTCGCCAACAATGGCTTGGCACAACCTGTCGCCTACTACAGCCTGGGTCTGTATATTCAGGATGAGTGGCGGGTTAACAGCAAGTTAAAGGTGACGCTTGCTCTGCGTGCGGACCGCAATTCCAACGAAGTCTGCCAGCATAACTGTTTCTCCCGGCCCGCCGGCTCGTTCCTGAATGCTGCGGACCCCACGGGGGCCACACCCTACAACTCGACCATTCTGACAGGACTTAAGCAGGCGTTCCCCGGATTGCAGGCAGTTGGCTGGGGGCCGCGCGTTGGGTTCGCGTATAGTCCAATGAGTACTCTGGTGGTTCGCGGTGGCTTCGGAATCTTCACGGACCTGTATCAAGGCCTAATCGCAGATCGATTCATCACGAATACGCCAAATGAGACCAGCTTTACGATTCTCAGCGGCCCATTTGCGCCCGGTGTGGCAGGAAATGTGTTCGACCAGGCTGCTGCTGACAACGCGGGGCTGGTAAGCGGATTCAAGTCCGGAGGAACGCTAGCCAGTATAAGTGAAGCGGTGCCTGGCTTCACGGTTCCGAACCTCAACACGATGGTCAAAAATGTCACCAATCCCCATTACTACGAATGGAACATGCAAGTAGAAAAATCGTTTGGGCCGAAGACATCGTTTTCCATCAACTACATTGGAAATCATGGCTCCAACCTGTTCATCCGCAATTTGGGACTGAACGCCTACTGCACGCCCACAGCAGCAACCGCAGCACCTCCCCCATCGCTCGCTACGACGATTGCGCACTGCCCGAATGGGTTTGCCGATTTGCCCACCGCTGTTCCAGATCCGCGGTTCGGCATCAGCACTGAACTGCAAAACAACGGTATTTCGAACTATGACGGCGCTACAGCCACGGTCACCCGCAAATTTGGCTATGGATTCCAGGGAACGTTCAACTACACCTATAGCCATAGTTTGGATGACATCTCAAACGGCGGACTGGAACCCTACAACGCCAATTATTATGGTGGAGCTGCCAGTTCCTTCCGAGTCGCAATTGACCCTTACAATCTGAAAGGTCATAACTACGCCAACTCGGATTACAACTTCCCACACTCGATCAGCGCGAATTACTTCTGGGAGTTGCCGATCAAGTCTGCCAACCACGCCTTGAATGCAGCGATTGGAGGATGGTCAATAGCCGGGACGTTCTTCTACAAGAGCGGAGAGCCGTTCAGCGTCTACAACTCGAAGATCGCGAGCAGTTTGCTAGGTAATGGATCCAGCATGCGTATCCTGGCAGATTTTGTGTCGGGGACCAGAAACTGCTCGGGCCCGAACCAATGCTTGAGCGCAAGCCAGTTTGCTCCTCCGGTGTCGCCTGGTACGGATAAAACGGGCGCAGCACTGCCGCCCTCGTACACGTACGCTCAGACCAACTTCGGCAACACGAACCGGAACTTCTTTACCGGACCGAACTACTTCAACGCGGATTTCTCCTTGCAGAAGGCTTTCAAAATCAGAGAGAACATGACCTTCACGCTGGGCGCCAATGCCTTCAACGTGTTCAACCATCCAAACTTCGACAACCCCGTGGGCAGCATTTCCTCGGGCCTGTTCGGACAAGTTCTGGAGACCGTTACGCCTCCAAACAGCCCCTATGGCAACTTCCAAGGGGCGGCGGTTTCTGGCCGAGTCCTACAGATCGACTTGAAGTTCAAGTTCTAACAATCACCGTTGGTGAAAGGCGGCCTCGAAATGAGGCCGCCTTTTTTTTGCTCCTCGCCCGTGTGCGCCTCTTCCACCCGGTTTTACTTTCAGGTAGCATTCGGAAGAGTTGTTTTCAGCTTGGTCGACGGTGAACCAAATAACTGGCAAGAAGTGATGAGGGAATCCAAATGAAACAGCATGCAGCTCTTATCATTACGGCGCTTGTGCTTTCGATCTCTTGCGGAGCGGAAGGCCACTCTAGAAGTCAGTCGAACGGACTGGTGACAACAGCCCTCGACTCACTGAAGCTTCCCAATGACAAGGCTTTTCTGGCGAAGTTGTTGACCAACATGGAATTGCGGCAGTGCAAGGTTGGCGATCCTGTGGAGGCCGAACCCAGACAGGATGTCAAGCAGGGTCATGACGTTCTGCTGAAGAAAAATGCGACGTTGCTCGGGCACGTCAGCGCAGTGGAACTACCGAGTTCCGATAAACCACAACTTATCGTGGGTATTGTCTTTGACACCGTCAGGATGAAAGATGGGAAGCAATTCTCGCTCAATCTGATTATTCAGGCGCTGGCTCCAGAGGCGGATGTGGACACCAGCGGTTCGCTTGCTGACCGCACGGGAACCGGTATGGCGTCGGCCACGCGCACTGCGGGCGTGGGAGGTCATAGCAGCACAGTGATGGGGAACGTCAATCAACTCACGCCTGAAAGTAAGGGAGTATACGACCTGCAGGGAGTGGTACTGGGGGAACACATCAGTAACGGAGCGCATTCTTCCGTGCTGGCTACCTCGCTGGGAGATTTCCGACTGAAAAAAGGGACTCAACTGATTCTAAGAGTGTGGAACCCGTAGTCGATCCCTTTGCGGGAGATTCGAACGCTGGCTAGCCTTTCCCTGAATTGCAATCTGCGCGCGTTCCCGCCTGATGCTGTGGAGATGCAGACGGCCTCACCAGAAACTTGACTGTGAGTCTTAGCGCTGCTGCTGGATGCGGACGATTTCTTCGCGGACGTGATCGGCGCGCGCTCCCTGGGGTTCTTCGGTCAAGAAAATCTGAAGCTGGGAGACCGCATCCTGCGGCCGATTCTGGTGTTCAAACGCGCGCGCCGCGATGTAGTGGACCACAGCGAAGTTCTGATGCGGTAAAGAATGGACGGTGCGGGCGGTGGCGATCGCGGCGTCATAGTGATTGCTGAGGAGTTGCGCCTCCGCAAGCAGGGTCATCGTTTCCACGTTGGCGGGTTCCGCGCGAAGGGCATTTTCCAGGAGAGTTTCCGCGCGGGCTGAGTTGTGCTCTCGGAGAGACATCTTTGCCAGATTGACGAATGCCGGCACAAAATGGTCGTTCAGGCTGATGGCTTTTTCCAGGGCCGCGCGCTCCTCGGCGGGTTGATTTAGGCGGCCATAGGCCACTCCCATATTGTTGTAGGCTGGTGCGTACTGAGGGTAGATGGAAATGGCGTGCTTCAGCCGTTGTATAGCTTTGGTCCAATCCTGATTGGCCATTGCCTTGGCAGCCTGGTCGAACTCCTTGAGCGCGCCGCTGGGAACATTCATGTCCACGGCTGCTATTGAGGGAGCTCTGCCGTCAGCCAGATTCGCGTTGGAGGCACTGCTGCGGACGGTGATGAAGAGGTCCTGACTGACCTTCCGCCGATCGACCTCGATCTCACCGCTGTCTGTCTCCTGAATGCCTTCGCCCGAAACGATGATGTGATAGTTGCCGATGGGGACTCCAGCAAACTCCGCCGCCCCTTGATCGTTTGTGAAGTCTTCGCCTATCGGAGTGCCGCCGCCGCTGAGCAAGCGTACGCGCAGATGCAGGCCCGCGGAACGATCATTGGGGTAGACAATGTGTACATGGATGTTTCCAAACTGGGCGGGATCCATGCCAGCGGTTCCGACCTGGGCGCAGGCACAGGGAGTGAGGAAGAGCAGGATCGCGAAGGCCAATCGATGGCGGGACTCCATACGTGTGCCTCAAGCGGGCGAAACTGCGCCAGTGCGGGATCGTCCCTGGAAGAGCTGATGGGCTTGCTGGAGGCCGGGCCAAAGAACTCTTGCAGGCGCTCAGCGACGGCGGGGATTCTACTGCTTTGCGTATCGTTTGGCTAGAGAGCGATTTGGCAGCGAAAGCGGTTAATGGGCTGCGCCGACCGGCTGCGCAGCGGCGAGGCGGGGCAGGGATTCGGTGTACGGGGCCTGGGCGACGCCGCGCTCCGTGAAGATAGCGCGAATGTAGCGGTTGGGGGTTACGTCGAACGCCGGGTGGGCGGCGGGAACATCGGGCGCGATCCTTACACCCTGAATATGGGTGACTTCGGCGGCGGAGCGCTCCTCGATGGGAATATGCTCGCCATTGGGTATCGAGAGATCAAACGTGGAAACCGGCGCGGCAATGTAGAAGGGGACGTTGTTTTCCTTGGCCAGCACGGCAATCTGATACGTGCCGATTTTATTGGCGGTGTCGCCGTTGGCAGCGATGCGGTCCGCACCAGTGACAACGGCGCCGACTTTGCCGGTTTTCAGGAAGTGGCCGACCATGTTGTCCGTGATCAGGGTGAGGGGAATGCCGCCGCGGTGAAGTTCCCAGGCGGTGAGCCGCGCGCCCTGCAAGTAGGGGCGGGTCTCCGGAACCAGAACGTGCAGTTTGTGACCTTGCTGGAAAGCGACGCGGATGACCCCCAGCGCGGTGCCAATTCCTCCGGTGGCCAGGGCGCCCGCGTTGCATTGCGTCATGACTTGGCCTTCCTGGGGCATGAATTCCGCGCCGAAACGGCCGATGGCTTCGTCGGTGGCCTTTTTTTCGAGGTGCACTTCCTGAGCTTCGGCGATGAGGGCAGTGCGAATTTCGGGGAGGCTGGCGGAGGCGGCGAGCAATTCCGTGAAGCGAGTTTTCATGCGTTGCAGAGCCCAGAAGAGGTCGACGGCCGTGGGGCGCGTTTCCGCGAGGGTGCAGGAGATTTCGTCGAATTCCACTTTTAACTGATCCACGGAAGTGGCGTGGGAGTGCAGCACTCCGAGGGCAACGCCCATGGCTGCGGCCACACCGATGGCGGGCGCGCCGCGAATCACCATATCGCGGATGGCTTTGGCAACTTCGCGGTAGTCCGTGTAGGTGTAATGGATCTCCTCGGCGGGAAGGCGCCGCTGGTCCAGCATGACCACGCCACGGTCAGTCCACTCAATCGGCTGGGCTACGTACATTTTCCGGTTCGTCCTCTCTACTGGAATTGAAACGAAGGCTTGCTGCAAAACGAATCGATCACTGGCCCGTGGGAATCCGGGTGAAACCGTGCGTGCTCAAGACCGCGACGACAGCAATGAGCGAGTTGTACCCGAGATGCATCAGGAAGCTGGCAAACACGCTGCCGGTGAGGGCGCGCACGAGCGTGAAGATCATGCCAACAAGGATGAGCAGGGAGACAAGACTCCAGGTCCATCCCAATTGCACGCCGTGCATCAGGCCGAAAAGGACTCCCGTCAGAACAATGCTGCCGGCGATGCCGCTGCGCAGGGCCGGCGCGTCCTCGACGCCCAAGAAGCGCAAGAGAGTGGAGATCAAGCGCGCAAACAGCGGATAAAGATAGCCACGGAAGAGCGTCTCCTCGACCAGCGGCGCAACGAGCACCGCCATGGCCACGAAAAGCAGCGCGGTCTGGCGATGCTTGAAGAGTTCCTCCATGGGGATGTTTTCCGGTTGCTTCATGCTGGCGGTGAAAAGGGCGACGAAGAGAGAGAGTCCACACCCGGTAAAGAAATAGACGAGCGGGTTTCTGGGCTGCTCTGGGTTGCGCGATTTGATCTTGCGCCAACCGAGACACTTCCAGAAGGAGTGGCCCCGCAGGAGGGACAACGTTACATAGAGGAAGAAGAAAATGGCTGCATACCAGATGAGCATGCTGCCGATGACAAATTGCGGCTTGGAGAGGAGGTACTGCTCCATCTGTTTTGTGGTGAGTTTGTGGCCGTGCGGCAAATAGAAGACAGCCATAATGCCCTGCACCAGAACCAGGCTTACGAAGCCAAAAAGGACGAAACAGATGCCATGAACCCACGACCAGGTGATCTGCAGATCTTCGGGCAACTGAGGTGAAGAAGGCTGGACCGTGGGTGAGGGCGATGCCACCGACAGCAGGGGGTCGCCGCCTAATGGTTCCGGTGCGGGAGCGACGTGGTCGGCCGGCGAAGGCGAGTCATTGCCTGGAGCCGGTTCTGGTGGCGTGGAGGGGGAATCGTCAAAAAGATTCATGATTTCGTGTGTTTCCCCGAAGCAGGCCAACCGGACGCCAATGCGGCTGCCACCAGCGGCAAGAGAAGTTCATGGTGACCTGTGATGGCGAATCCCCGGGAGTTGCCGCCTTTCTTACCGCTGAGTGGTGCGGTGGGACGCCTCACTACATTCTGGACCGGGCGGTAATGCTGGATGAAGTCAAAATTCGCCGTGGTGATCGGTTGAAGAGGCACTCCGAGATTGCGCACGACGGAAACAGCTTTCAGAAAAATTTCGGGGAGGAGCACGGCGGAGCCCCAATTGAGAAAGACGCCGCCGGCATCCATCTGCTGTACCAAGGCGCAAAACAAGCGGAAATCGGAGAAGGTCGCGGCGCCGAGAGCGACGCCTTCGGCTGACGGATGCATGTGGGGGATGTCCGTGCCGATGGCGAGGTGAACGGTGACGGGGATTTTTCGCTTGTAGGCTTCGATCAAAATGCTGGACTCCGGATGCTTTGGCGAGAGAATACCGCTGGTCAGGTATTGCCCGGCGGCCTCGCCATAACCAATGCGGATGCGATAGGCCAGCTTGGCGATTTCGTTGATGTAGGCGCCGGTTTCTTCCGCCATGCCGAAGTGACCTTCGCCGAGGGCGGCCTCGACATCCTCGGAAGTCTTTCCGGCCATGGCGATTTCGAAATCATGGATCAAGGCGGCGCCATTCATGGCGATGCCGGAAATGAATCCGCGCCGCATGAGGTCGATTAGTACGGGGCCAAGGCCCACCTTGATGACGTGGCCGCCGAGCCCCCAAAGGATGGCTCTTTTCTGTTTACGCGCGCTATGAATGGCGGAAAGCAGATCGCGCAAATCCTGGGCAGCAAGGATTTTGGGCAGCGAGTCGAGAAACTTAATGAGTGAGGCTTTACGGTCCACGGCACGCGCAAAATCGCTGACATTGACTTTGCTTTTGCGGGAGGCCAACGGGTAGGTGCGCACGCCGCCAAACGTCAGGGGCTGGATGGAATAGATACTCATGCGGGTCTTCTCACTCTACGAGGAAGACCAAAGAGGTGCAAGTGGCAGATGGCGGAAGGTGAAGGGGTCACGCTCCAGCCTCTTTGCGTTCGGCGATGGCATTGCCGTTCCAGGAGCCGGTGGGCCCCAAGGTACGCGCGAGCGCCTGGCCGGTGTAGGATTTCTTGACGCGGGCGACCTGCTCGGGAGTCCCTTGCGCAACGATGCGCCCGCCGCCCTGACCGCCTTCGGGGCCGAGGTCAATGACCCAATCCGCTTGTTTGATGACGTCGAGGTTGTGCTCGATGATCAAGACGGTGTTACCGAGTTCGACGAGGCGCTGGAGGACGTCGAGCAACTTGCGAACATCATCGAAATGGAGGCCGGTGGTGGGTTCATCGAGAATGTAGACGGTTCGGCCGGTCTGGCGCTTGGAGAGTTCGCGGGCCAGCTTGATGCGTTGCGCTTCGCCGCCGGAAAGCGTGGTGGCGGATTGGCCGAGTTGCACGTAGCCAAGGCCCACCTCGACCATGGTGGAAAGCTTCTGCTGAATCTGAGGAATGTTTTCGAGAAGCTTCAGCGCATCGCTGGCCGGCAGATTCAGCACATCGTTGATGCTGTGTCCCTTGTAGCGAACGGCAAGCGTTTCCGAATTGTAGCGGCGGCCGCGGCATACTTCGCAAGTGACATACACATCGGGGAGAAAATTCATTTCGATGCGGCGCAGGCCTTCGCCCTGGCAGGTTTCACAGCGCCCGCCCTTCACGTTGAAGCTGAAGCGCCCGGGGCGGTAACCGCGCTGGCGGGATTCCGGGAGCATGGAGAAAAGTTCGCGAATGGGTGTGAAAACACCGGTATAGGTGGCGGGATTCGAACGCGGCGTGCGGCCAATGGGCGCCTGATCGATCTCGATGACTTTGTCGATGTGCTCGATGCCAAGAAGCATGCGATGGGCGCCGGGCGGCTCCGAGGAGCGGTAGAGCTTCTGCGCCAAGACGCGATAGAGAATGTCGTTGACCAGCGTGGATTTTCCGGAGCCGGAAACGCCGGTGACAACCGTGAACAATCCCAGCGGGAAAGAAACGTCGAAATCCTTCAGATTGTTGGCGTGCGCGCCGAGAACCTGAATCACTTTCGCGTTGGGGCTGCGGCGCTTCGTGGGAACGGGAATCTTCGCCGCGCCGGTCAGATAGCGTCCCGTGAGCGAGTCGGGAGCCGCGCAAATTTCTTCCGGCTTTCCTTTGGCAACCAGGTAACCACCGGCATTGCCCGCGCCGGGGCCAAGATCAACGACAAAATCGGCGCGGCGGATGGTGTCTTCGTCGTGTTCGACGACGAGAACGGTGTTGCCGAGATTGCGGAGTTGTTCGAGCGAATGCAGTAGACGGTTGTTATCGCGCGCATGCAGGCCGATGGAGGGCTCGTCCAGGACATAGAGGACGCCGCGAAGGCGCGAGCCGATCTGCGTGGCCAAGCGGATGCGCTGGGCTTCGCCGCCGGAAAGAGTCGCGGCGGAACGTTCCAGGCTGAGATAGCCGAGCCCGACGGCGAGCAGGAAGTCAATGCGCTCCGCAATTTCCTCGAGCGGCCTTCCCGCGACCTCCTTCTGGCGAGGCGTGACATGAGAAAGAATTTTGTCAACCGCAGGCCGCGCATCACTGAGGGCCAGAGCGGTGAAATCCGAGATGGACCACCCCGCCAGCTTCACGGCCAGCGATTCCGGGCGCAAACGCTTGCCGTGGCAGGCAGTGCATTGCGTGGCGGACATGTACTGAGTCATCCATTCACGGTAGGAATCGGAGTTGGACTCCTGGAAATTGCGTTCGAGGAACCGCAGGATGCCCTGGAATCGGTAACCCTTTTCGTGGCTTTCGGAGCGCGCGGCCCTGGGCGTCCCGGTGCGTTTGCCGTCCGGCGGCGGATAGCCGTAAAGAAGAAGATTCTGCACGCGGGCGGGGTATTTATCGAAGGGCGTGTCCAGATGAAAGCCGTGGGCGTAGGCAGCCAGCTCGAGCATACGTTTCAGAATGGCGGAGCCGGATCCCGTTCCCAGACCGCCATCGAAGAGGGGCCGCGTCCAATCCACGATCACTTTGGAAGGATCAAAATCGTATTTGGAGCCTAGGCCGTTGCACGCGGGGCAAGCGCCATAAGGCGAATTGAAGCTGAAGGAGCGCGGCTCAAGCTGCGGCACGGACAAGCCGCAATCCGGGCAGGCCAGCTTCTCCGAGAAGATGTGTTCCTTTCCGCCGACGATCGCCACGCTGACCAGACCTTGCGCCAGCTTGAGCGCGGTGGCGATGGACTGTTCGAGGCGCGAGGCGATGCCCTGTTTGACGAGGAGGCGGTCAATCACGACTTCGATAGTGTGGTTTTTGCGTTTGTCGAGGACGGGTGTTTCGTCCAGAGGTAGCAGCTCGCCATTGATGCGAACACGAACGAAGCCATCCTGTGCCAGCTTTTCGAGTTCCTTGCGGTATGCGCCTTTCCTTCCACGCACGATTGGCGCCAGAATCATGATGCGATCGTCGGGCTTGCAGAGCTCTCCCTGCAGGATGGCGTGAACAATCTGCTCGCTGGATTGCCGCGTGATGGGTTTGCCGCAGTTCGGGCAGTGAGGCACGCCCACGGAACTGTAGACGACGCGGAGATAGTCGTAAATTTCGGTGATGGTGCCGACGGTGGAACGCGGCGAACGCGTGGTGGTTTTCTGTTCAATGGCGATAGAAGGCGAGAGGCCCTCGATGACATCCACGTCGGGCCGCTCCATCTGATCGAGAAACTGCCGGGCGTAGGCGGAAAGAGATTCGACGTAGCGGCGCTGGCCTTCCGCATAAATTGTGTCGAAGGCCAAGGAAGATTTGCCGGAACCCGAAAGGCCGGTGATGACCGTGAGGGTGTTTCGCGGGATTTCGATGTTGATGTTTTTCAAGTTGTGCATGCGAGCGCCGCGCACAACAAGCTTTGTGAGTCCCATATTCCGAGAGTGTCCCCCCACAGGAGATGCCGGCACCCAGTGGGTAGACTGGGCCCAGCATAATCATTCACCATAGCAATTCGCGCGAGTGGCGGTCAAGGCAGGGTGCTGCTGGAGGGCGAAGATGAGGAGAAAAGGCAGCGGAAAACTCTTTCCGGATGAGTTTCAGAGTAAATTTTTCCTCGGGGGTAGTGCATTTTTACCCGGGGCACGACTTTAACGCACTGAAAATAACACGGTTATATTGGCGAGTGGCGTGCACCCCCAAAGCCGTGGGGGAGGCGAGCCGAGGATCCCTTTAGGGGATTGAGGGCTGGGCCGGTTCGTTCTTCCCCTCACTTCTGTCGTTCTGCGATTCCCGCACACCTGAATCGCACTTCCGCTACAAACCATCCTGCAGTACCTGACCAAGCGGCAGAAGCGCGTTTGCGCAAGGATCAGCGGCGCTGCGGAGGTTGCGCCCGTTCGCCCGCTCGCGTGGAGTACTGTACTGCCCCGACGAGGACTGCATGTTCTGGGTGTACGACGAGGACAAGCGTGAACGCCCCGCCACTACAGAGTCCAGAGGACGTCTAGCTTCTTTTCGACGTGGGCGAAATCCTTGTCGCTGGTGGCGAGAGAGGCTTTGCGATTGGCAGCGAGGGCAGCGGCAAAACAATCGGAATACGGGAGTTTGTGTTCGGCGCGGAGTTCGGCTGCGGCGCGGGTCAATTCGAGGTCGGCGTCCACGATTTCCAGCGGGAGTTGTGCAATGTCTTCCAGGACTTTCCGCGCAACGCCGGGCCCCTTGGCACGCCACGTGGAGTAATAGACTTCGCCCCAATTCACCACGGACATCAGCAATTGGCGTTTGCCTTCGACGCCCAAGCGAATCAACTCCTCGACTTTGCCGGCCCCGGGCCGATCTTCAAAGAAAGTCATGAGCGCGCTAGCGTCGAGCACGATACGCTTCACAGTTCGCGCTCCCGCTTGCGGTCATCCAGCAGAGCTTTCAGCGCGGACGGTTCGCCCTTGAGGGAGCCGCGGAGGCTGCGGATGAACTCCGGTGTGAGGGGCTGCAACACCAGGCGGTTCTCTTGCTCCAGAAAGGCCACCTGCGTTCCCTCTTTGATCGAATACTTGCGCCGAAGCTTGGAAGGAATGACCAGTTGGCCTTTTGTGGTGACGGTGGAGACTTCTGTTTTCATGTGAACTCCGAGGCGTAGGATTCGAGATAAGTATAACGGTGGACTTAATGTAAGTCAATGTCCAGCGTGGCTTACATCGTGAGAGACGTACTACATCATTGTGAAGGTAGGACAGCGGCAGGAGTTTGTTTGCGCGAGGATCAGGCGCGCTGTACGGGGAGTTGCTGGCTGACTTGCGAAATCGGGAAGCGCACGCCACGATAGTCTACGCGGGTGATGTAATCGCTCAGGGTCATGCCGAGGAGAAGGGCGAGCCAGAAGATGCCGGCAAGGATGATGAGCTTGGTGCGCTTGGGGCTGTACTTGGCGTGCATGAAGAAGAGCACGACGAGGGCGGCCTTGAGAGTGGCAATCGCGAGCGCCACGACGATGTTGAAGCGGCCGAGATTCACGAAGGCGGCCCAGACCGTGGTGCCGGTCAGGGCGAGCAGCGTCAAGATGATCACCAGGTACGTGGTTGGCGGTACGATGTGTTCGGAATGTTCTTGTTCAGACACGCTTCACTCCCTACTTATGCCGGTCAATCAGATATAACAGCGGGAACAGGTAGATCCACACGATGTCAACGAAGTGCCAATACAAACCCACAATATCCACGGGCGTATTCCATTGCGGCGTAAATCTGCCGGCCAGCGATCCTTTCAACAACCAGAAGAGCAAGCCCGCGCCGATGACCATGTGCAGGGCATGCAGGCCGGTCATGCCGAAATAAGCGGAATAGTAGAGTTGGGCGTGAGAGTTCAGGTCGGGGTCGGCGGCCTTGGCCTCATCGAGGAGCTTGGCTTCTTCCATGAGTTCGTCGGGAGCCACGTCGGGGCAACTGGCGGGATTATTCACGCAAAAGAAGATGTCGAACTTCTTGCCGGGGACCAGGTGGTGGTGGAATTTCTGGCTGTACTCGACGTACTTCACGCCAAAGAAGACAAAGCCCAGGGTGATCGTGAGCAAAAGGAAAATTGGGATGAGGGTTTTCTTGCCGACCTGGGAAGACCACACGGCCATGGCCATGGTGAAGCTGCTGGCCAGGAGAACGACAGTATTGAAGCCGCCCAGTTTCAAGCTGAGCGTGTTGCTGCCGGCGGCAAATGCCGGAAAGTAGACATGACGATTGAGCGCGTAGGCCAGCATGATGCCGCCGAAGAACATGACTTCGGTGATGAGGAAGATCCACATCCCGAGCGAAGCAGATTCCTTCTGCTGCTCGAGGGTCTTGAATTGTCCGTACAGTTCTCCGGTGCGATGCACTCCGCACTCCTCTATCGAAAAGTTTCAGGCGCTAAGAGCACGCCTGGCGCGGGGCCAACCAAAGCCCAGCGGCCATTCCATCAGTCGTCTCCGTGAGCCGGCATAATCTCGTGAGTTGAAACGGGGTCGAGTCCCAAATCCGGGCGGTGATGAAAGTCGTAAGGTTCCCAGGTAACGATGGGAGTAACCTCAAAATTCTCCGTAAGCGGCGGCGACTGGGTTTTCCATTCCAGCCCGGTGGCCGGCCAAGGATTGTCGCCCGCGACTCTGCCATAGAACGCGGACCAGGTCAGATAGATCATGGGCAACAGATAACCAATGGCAAGAATCGAAGCACCCGCAGTGGACATCACGTTGTAGACCTGAAATTCCGGCGGATAAACGTGATAGCGGCGCGGCATGCCCAGATAGCCGAGCAGGAATTGCGGGAAAAACGTCAGGTTGAATCCGACAAAAAGAATCAGCGCGGAAACGCGAGCGAGCCATTCCGGATACATGCGTCCGGTCATCTTTGGCCACCAGAAGTGCAAGCCGCCGAGATAACCCATGACGGCGCCGCCGACCATGATGTAGTGGAAGTGCGCGACGACGAAGTAGGTGTCGTGAATATGAATGTCCGTGCCAAGACAGCCGAGGAACAGTCCGGTGAGGCCGCCGATCAGGAACAGTCCGAGGAAGCCAAAGGCGTAGAGCATCGGTGTATCGAAGGAAATCGAGCCGCCATAGAGCGTGGCGACCCAGTTGAAGGTCTTTACCGCCGAAGGTATGGCGACGAGAAAGGTCAGGAAGGAGAAGGCCAGCGCGGCGTAGGTGGACTGCCCGGTGACGAACATGTGGTGAGCCCAGACCAGGAAGCCGATGACGGCGATCGCCAGGCTGGCAGCGGCAACGAAGTGATAGCCGAAAAGCTGCTTGCGCGCGAAGGTGGGGATGAGTTCGCTGATCACGCCCATGGCCGGGAGAATCATGATGTACACGGCGGGATGCGAATAGAACCAGAAGAGGTGCTGGAAAAGGATGGGGTCGCCGCCCATGGCGGGATTGAAGAACCCCAGGCCGAACAAGCGTTCCATGCCGGCGAGCGCGAGGGTGATGGCGATAACCGGGGTGCCGAGAATCATTACAATCGAAGTGGCGTAATGGGCCCACACAAACATGGGCAGGCGGAACCAGGTCATCCCCGGGGCACGCATGGTGTGAATGGTGACCAGGAAATTCAAGCCGGTGAGGATGGACGAGAATCCGGTGATGAAGACGCCGATGACCGCAGGCGCAACCGCCGAGTTCGAGTAGACCGTGCTTAAGGGCGTGTAGAAGGTCCAGCCGGTGTCCAGTCCGCCCGAGATCATGGAATAGAGCGTAAAGGCGCCGCCGATTACATAAATGTACCAACTCAAGAGATTGATCTTCGGGAAAGCCAGGTCTTTCGCACCGATCATCAGCGGGATAAAGAAATTCCCCAACACGGCCGGGATGGAGGGAATGAGGAAGAAAAAGATCATGGCCACGCCATGCATCGTGAACATGCGGTTGTAGGTGTCCGCGCTGAGCAGATAGCCGCTGGGGGTCAACAGGTGCAAGCGGATCATCATGGCGAAGAAGCCGCCGATGAAGAAGAAGAAGGTGACCGAGGCGAGGTAGAGCAAGGCGATGCGCTTGTGGTCCACGGTCAGCAGCCATGAGCGGATGCCGTAGGTCGCGTTCAGATAATGATGTTGCGGCAGTGTTTTTGCCGGTACTGCTGCAGTGATGCTCATAACGATTTCTTCCCCGAAGATGCTGGCGCGACGCCGGCGCCCTTTGCGGGCACGGGTTGCGTTTGCAGGGACTTGATATAGGCCGTGAGGTTCAGAATCTGCTCCTCGGACACCAAGCCCTGGAAGGTGGGCATGACGGGCTGATACCCGGCCACAATCTTAGCTTTCGGCTGCAGAATGGATTCGCGAATGTAAGATTCGTCGGCGGTCACTGTGGAACCATCGGCAAGCAGCACGTGGGCGCCATAAACGCCATTAAGAGAAGGACCGCGGCCGGTGCCGTTAGGCACGTGGCAGGTGGTGCAAGCAAGTTGCGTGAAGAGCTTTTCGCCCGCGGAAACCGGATTGACGTCGCCGCCCTCGTCGGCGAGCCAGGCGGCGTACTCGGCGGGGTCCATCACGGTCACCCAGCCGCCCATCACGGCGTGGTTGGTGCCGCAATACTGCGAGCAGAAGAAGTGGTACTTGCCGACCTTGGTGGGGCGGAACCACATGGTGTTGTAGCGCCCCGGGACGACGTCCATTTTGACGCGAAAAGCCGGCACGTAGAAATTGTGAATGACATCCTCGCTGCCGAGGATCAGCTTGATATTGCGATTCACGGGAATGTGCAGCTCGTTGATCTCTTTGCGCCCGGTGGGCTGCTGCAGCTTCCACATCCACTGCTTGCCAACGACGTAGATGTCCAAAGTATCTTTCGGCGCGGTGCGATAGTGGACGTAAATCACGGCGCCCCATGCGAACATGCCCAGCGCCAGAATGAGCGGAATCAGGGTCCACCCGATTTCCAGCGCCGTATTGCCATGGATTTCAGCGCCAATCTCGCTGGCGCTCTTGCGGCGGAAGCGGAAAGCCGCAAATAGGGTAAGCAGCGTCACCAGCACCGTAAAGAAGATCGAAGTGACGAGGATATAGGAGAAGAGGGCATCCACGTGTCCCGCGAAACTGGAGGCCTGCTCTGGAAAAAATGGCAGCGGTGACGGCACGGCGCTAATGTGCTCCTTGCTTCGGCAGATCCCGGGTAGAGTTGGCAGCCGCGCCGGTGTGATGTTCACGCCGGCGGAAAACCACAAAACCGATGGCAATGCAGAGCAGCGTCACGACGCCGCCCATGCGGATGACCGTGAGAATCGTGGCACTGTAACGGGCTTTCGTGGGGTCATACTGGTAACAGAACAGCAGAAAATGATCGACGGGCGTGCCGATTTTGCCCGCGGAGGCATCCACGAGTCCCAAACGGATGTTGCTTGGCGGATACTCGACGCCGAAAAAGTAACGGGAAATGCGGCCGTCGGGCGTCAACAGGAGGATGCCGCTGGCATGCGCGAAGACCTTGGACTTCTCGTCGTAGCTGAAGCGAAAATTGGCCGCCTTGGTTACCGCATCGATTGATTCTCTGCCGCCGGTGAGGAAATGCCAGCCTGCTTGAGTGGCAGGGCGCGCGAATCGTGACATCGCTTCGTGTTTTTTCGTGAGGGCGGCATCGGGCGTGTCCGATGGATCGAAACTGATGAAGACCACCTGGTAGTCGGTTCCCGGATTGAAGGAGATCATTTTCAGGGCACCGACAACGGCTTGTTCCACCTGGCTGCAGAGCATGGGGCAGTTGAAATAGACAAAGACCAACACGATGGGCTTCTTGCCGGAATAATCGCGCAGCCTTACGGGATTGCCCATCTCGTCGGTAAACGCGGCATCGAGCGGGATCTGCGCGTTGAGTTGCGGATCAAATCCCACATTCACGAGTGCCGGGGGCAAGCCGTTGGAGGACTGGCCGACATTGTCGGGAATCATCTGGGCGCGGCAAGCCGTTAGGCTCAACAGCAGCGCCAGTGCAGCCACGAAATAACGAAGTGCTCTCATATCTCTACTTCTTCTTTTCTGCCGGAGCCACGGGCACTGCCGGCAATCCCTTTTCAGCGATGATCTTCATGGCCTCGCTCACCGGAATCTGCGCGATGCCGCTATTCTTGTCGATCCAGAGAAACTGGTTGTTGGCTTCCGTATCGGCTTGAACTTTATTGCGCATATCACTCTGTGGATCGGTCAAATGGCCAGGCATGCCCTGCATGCGCGGTTCCGGCGGCATGGTGGCGGCCGCGTTTCCGCGTGAAGGTGGCGGTGGCGTGTAGGTACTTTGCCAGTAGTGCGTAAGCCCGCGATAGACGACAAGCGTAAGGCCGTAAGAGAGAATGATGGCGATGCCGAGGTACATCAAGAATTTCAGGATGGGGCTGGTGCTGACGTCGCGCGTTTCAAAGGAAACGTCGTCGTGCTGCGGCCTGCCCGGCTCGCCGTGGATGTTCTTCTGGGGCTCAGTGCTCATGATGTGCAATGGCCTCCGCAAGTTTCGGATCTCCCAAGGGGAGCAACGGCTGCTGCTTAAGATTGAAGGCGAAAAAACCAACCCACAATCCGATCAGGGCGATGGGAATCACGATGTCCAGCCAGGTGGGCAGCGGGCTGGAAGTAAATTCCGGCCTCGTCATCCAGTACAGATCCACCAGGCGCATGAAAATCATCCAGATGGCGACCTTGGAGATCAGGCCCGCGCTGCGTTTGACGTCGCGAGACAAGAGCACGAGAAACGGCAGCGCGAAGCTGAAAAGCAAGACAATTACCGCGACCACGCCCCAGCCGCCATACAAACGCGTGCGGTAAAAGGAAATCTCTTCGGGCTGGTTGCCGGACCAGATGATCAGCAACTGAGAAAAATCGAAATAGGCCCAAAGCATGTTGAAAGCGAAGAGCAGCTTTCCCAGATCGTGGAGGTGACGCTTCTGGATGATTCCCGCGTAGGGCTCGGAGTTGGAGAGCGCCGCCACGACGATGATCATCAGCGACATCGCGGTGATGGCCTGCCCGGCGACGAAGATGAAACCGTAAATCGTAGAGGCCCAGTGGGGCGAGAGCGACATCACCCAATCGATTGCGGCAAAGGTCATGGCCAGGACGTAGAGAATGATGCCCGGGCCGGCCAGGAGTTTCAGACGGCGGCGCAGCGCGCGGTCTTCGGGGTTCTGGTCCTGCTCGCGCGACCAACTATTGAAAAGCCAAGTCAAGGCGCCCCAGATCGCGAAATAGAGCACGGCGCGGCCAAGGAATCCGCCGTAAGTCAGGTAGCCCTGCTGGTAAGTGGAAAGAGGTTGCGCCTTAAGCTTTTCGGGATCGAGCCATTCGCTGTAGAGCGACCTCATGCCGAGCACGATGGGTACGAACATCAACAGGACGAGCCAAATATTCCGCGAAGCAGCCTCAAGCGGACGGCGGATGATGATGCCCCAGTGCCCGCCGGTCAAATGCTGCAGCATGAGCAGGCCAAGGGAGCCCAAGGTGAGGCCCAGCACGAGCATGTAGCTGAAGAGATACGACTGATAAAACTTTTCGGGCGAGGAGACTGCTCCAAAGATTGTGGCGAGCAATGCCACGCCACCAATCGCGAGGCCAGCGGTCTGAACGCGACCAACGCTATCGGGCGCCTTGTAATCTTGCGCGTTCACTTCGCGGCTCCTTGAGCCATGAGCTTCTCCCGTAAATCGGCGGGCAGATCCGCCACATGAGCGTTTCTGCTTAACTGCAGCGCGCGCACATAGGCAACAATGGCCCAGCGATCGCGCGGAGGAATCTGCGCGGAATAGCCGTACATCGCGCCGAAACCGTTGGTGACGACATCATAGATGTAGCCATTGGGCTCTTGCCGCAGGCGGTCCTGATGATAGCTGGGCGGGTGCTTCATGCCACGCATCGCCACCATGCCCAGGCCGTCTCCCTGCAAACCGTGGCAGGGTGTGCAGAAAATGTTGTAGCGCTCCTGGCCGCGCTCGAGCAATCCCGGCGTGATGGGCAAAGGAAATGCGTTGGAATCCTTGGGCACGAACAGCGCGTCGTCTTCGACGGAACCGCGCGCGACGGTGTTTTCGAGCGGCTGACGCTCGGAACGTCCATCTGGGAAGAAGTTCGACGGTGAAAGCGTGTTCTGGCGCGGCTGGTTGGCCATATCCTGGCGCAACGTGGTGTCACAGCCCGCCAAAGCGATTGCCGCTGAAAAAATGAGCAGGGCCGAGCGAAGCAAGGAGTTAGCCATCATCCTTCACCTCGCTGACGTGCTCGGCGGCCACGCTTTGGAGAAACCGGGAGGTTTCCGCCAGATTGAATTTCGGATCGCGCGCTTCGATGCACAGGAAGAAACGGTCGGTGGATGCATGGGCGAAGCGTTCCACATTGAAGACGGGGTGATAGGGTTGCGGCAGCTTGTTCAAGGCCAGCATGCCCACCACGGCAAAAATCGAGGCGCCAAGCACGGTCAATTCAAACGTGACGGGAATGAAGGCCGGCCAACTGTTCAGCGGTCTGCCGCCGACATTCAGTGGATAGGTGATGGCGGCAACCCAATATTGCAGGCCGAAGCCGGTCAAGCCGCCGCCAAGACCGCCAATCAAGGTGAGCAGCGGCACGGCAGTCCAGCGGAAGCCGATGGCGTGCGCGAGGCCTTCCACGGGGAATGGAGTGTACGCAGTGATGTGCTTGTAGCCCGCTTCGCGCGCCTTCTTTGCGGCGCTCAGGATCTGCTCCGGGGTCGCGAACTCGCCCATCACGCCAAAGAGTTGTGAGCGGTGTTCCTTCATTTGTGATCCCCACCGGAATGCGATTCGTGCGCGACAAGCTCCCGCATTTCCGCGATGGCGATGGCCGGCAAGCCTCGCACAAAGAGGAAGATGAGCATAACGAAGAGACCCAGGGTGCCGACAAACGTGCTGATATCCCAGAAGGTGGGCTGATAGCGGCCCCAGGCGGAAGGCACGAAGTCGCGCGTAAGCGAAATCACCACGATGACGAAACGCTCCAGCCACATGCCCGTATTGATGACCAGGGACATCACGAAGAGCGCGGCAACATTGCGGCGCACCTTTTCAAACCAGAGGAGTTGGGGCGTGAGAATGTTGCACAGGATCAACGCGTAATAATAATGCGCATAAGGCCCATGGAGGCGCTGCTGCGCGAGGAACACATCGAACTTGTTGCCGCTGTAGAAGGCCATGAAGAACTCGACGAAGTAGCCGTAGGCCACGATCAGGCCGGTGGCCAGCATCACCTTCGCCATGTTATCCAGGTGGCGCATGGTGATGAAATCTTCCAGGCCGTAGGCCTTGCGCAAGGGAATCGCCAAGGTTAAGACCATTGCGAAACCCGAGTAGATGGCCCCGGCGACGAAGTAGGGCGGGAAAATTGTGGTGTGCCAGCCGGGCACGATGGCCACGGCGAAATCGAAGCTCACGACGGTGTGCACAGAGAGCACCAGCGGTGTTGCAAGACCGGCGAGCAGCAAATACGCGGACTGGTAGCGGTGCCAGTGATGCGCCGAACCACGCCAGCCCATCGCAAGCGCGCCGTAAATCAGTTGCTGGAAGCGGTTTTTTGCGCGATCGCGAAGCGTGGCCAAATCTGGCAGCAACCCGACGAACCAGAACATTAGGGAAACCGTGCCATAGGTGGAAACCGCGAAAACGTCCCAGATGAGCGGGCTGCGGAACTGCGGCCAGATTCCCATGGTGCTGGGATACGGCATCATGTAGTAGGCCATCCAGGGACGGCCCGTGTGGATCAAAGGGAAAATACCGGCGCAGGCCACGGCAAAAAGCGTCATGGCTTCGGCGAAGCGGTTAATCGAGGTGCGCCACTTCTGATTTAGCAGGAAAAGGATGGCGGAAATGAGCGTGCCGGCGTGGCCGATACCAATCCACCAGACGAAATTGACGATGGCAAAGCCCCAGCCGATAGGAATATTGATGCCCCAAATTCCGACGCCCTTGACGATCAGCCATGCCAGCGACCCAAACAACAGCATCACGAGGCTGAAGGTCAGCGTAAAACCCGCGAGCCAGCCGATGCCCAACGGACGAGTGAGTACCACTGCGGCGATCTTGTCCGTGACCGAGGCGTAGGTGTGCCCGGGCTCCAGCACCGGGTCCAGCCGGCGGATTTCAGGTGCGCCCATAGGTGGCTGCGTCACGCTCATGCCTTCTCCAACCCCGCATTCGGATTACGCACCGCTGCCAGATAGGTGGTGCGTGGCCGGGCATTGAGTTCACCGAGTAAGGAGTAATTCCTCTGCTGCGCTTTCAGCTTGGCCACGCGGCTGTTCGGATCATTAGCATTGCCGAAAACGATCGCTTCGGCGGGGCACGCCGATTCGCACGCGGTCACGATTTCGCCGTCGCGGATGGGCCGGTTCTGTTTTTCGGCTTCGATGCGCCCGTTGTTGATGCGCTGCACGCAGTAGGTACACTTTTCCATCACCCCGCGGCTGCGCACGGTGACTTCGGGATTGCGCAGGAGCTTCAGTTGGGGCGTATCCCAATCCTGGAAGCGCAGGAAATTGAAGCGACGCACTTTGTAGGGGCAGTTGTTGGAGCAATAGCGCGTGCCGACGCAGCGGTTATAGACCATGTCGTTCAGGCCTTCCGCACTATGCACCGTTGCGCCGACGGGGCAGACCTGCTCGCACGGAGCATTTTCACATTGCTGGCAAGGCACGGGCTGGAAGAACGTCTGCGGATTATCGAGCGAAGCATCGTAAGTGGAAGGATCGTTGGTAGCCGATTGGGCATGGGTATAGTAACGATCGATGCGGATCCAGTGCATTTCGCGGCCGCGCATCACTTGATCCTTGCCCACGACGGGAATGTTGTTTTCGGCCTGGCAGGCGACCACGCAGGCGTTGCAGCCGTTGCATTTGTTCAGGTCGATGGCCATGCCCCAGGCATAGCCTTTGTATTCGAATTCTTTATAAAGCGAGTCATCTTTGGCGGGAGCGTTCGCGCCTTCGTGCGCGAACGCCGGATTCTTGTGATATTCCGCGAGCGTACCCGTGCTGAGGATTTGACGGCCTTCCATGTGGAAGTGGTACTGCGTGCAAGCCAGCGGATATTCATCGCCCGTGGCCGTGATTTTACCGTCGCTGGCGGTCCACAAGGCGTTCGAAGCACGCACAACATACGCGTTAAAACCCTTGTTCGAGCCGGTGTATCCAGCGCGAGTGCGGCCATAGCCGAGGGGCAGCACCACCGAATTTTCCGCCTGGCCCGGCAAAGTCCACGTTGCCGCAGTTACCTTGCTGCCGTTCAGCGCGATGTCCACAACGGTTGAGCGAACCTGGCCGTGCTCGCCGCCGCGGGAGGCAATTTTGTGGGCCATATCCAGCTTCTGCGCGAGCTTGGGGCTTACCAGGAGGGCATTGTCCCACGTCAATTTCGTCAAGGGCTTCGGCAATTCCTGCAACCAGCCGTTGTTGGCGAAGCGGCCGTCGTGCACGTTGGGGTCGGGGCGGAAGATGAATTCGATTTGGTCCGCGGGCGCGGGCTTGAACACGGGGAGGCTGGTGGCGCTGAATTTGAGTTCCGGGGTGATCGGGGCGAATTTCGTGCCGTGGACAACGCCGTCATTCAGCCACTTGCGCCAACCGGCGTCGATGGAAGCGTCAAGATGCGTGGAAGCTTCCGTCCAGTAGGCGCGCACGGCATCGTAAGCGGGCATTCCGGGCTTGTCACTGAAGGCGGCTACAACGTCGTGGGCCGAACGCGTGTAATAGAGGGGTGCGATCAGCGGCTGAATGATCGTGGCGGTGCCGTCGTAAGCACGCGCATCGCTCCAAGTTTCCAGGTAATGCGATTCGGAAACATGCCAATGGCAGTAGTAGGAGGTCTCGTCGTAATAGGGGCTGAGGTGAATGGCGGTCGGTACGCGCTGCAGCTTGGAAGTGAAATCGAAATCGTGGGGCGCGTCGTAGACGGGATTGCCGCTGAGAATGAGCAGCAGATCGACTTTGCCGGCGTCCATATCCGCGCAAAGCTCGCGCAGCGACTCGAGATTCCCTGTAGGTTCGGCTTCCACGGGTTCCGAGTAGTAAAGCGTCTTGCCGACATTACCGAGAGCGGCGTTGATGGCGTGCGCGAGTGCATGCACGGCTGGCGGTTGGTATTCGCCGGCAACCACGAGCGACGCACCGCGCTCCTTCTGAAGATCCTTGGCGACAGCATCCAGCCAGGTTGCCGCTTCACCGGAGAGGGGCACGGGACTGCTCAAGGCGAGCTTCCCGGCCAGCGCGCGCGCAAATAGTTCGATTTCTCCGGCTTTCAGAGGCATGCGATGATCCGCGGAGGAGCCAGTAACCGTTGGAGTGGGCTCGACCACGTAGAGGCGGTTCATCGTGTCGTTGGGGCCATCGAGTTTTCGCCGGCGCGCGAATTGCTTGGCGTAGGCGATGTGGCCCGGGCCGCTGGCAAGAAAATCGGCATCGAGAGAAAGGATCACGTTCGCTTTGCCCGGCACGTAGACCGTGTTGACGATGCGGCCAAAGGCCAACTTAGCGCCTTCCCGCGCGCCTTCGCCCGCTGCGGGTTCCCACTGGTGCCACTTCGCCAGGGGATACTGCGCGAGAAGTTTCCGGAGTTGCCAGGCCAACGTGGGTGAAGTCACGGTGCCCGTCAGAATGCGGAAGCCGGCGCCATTCTGCGCCTTGACGGATGTCGCGAGGCCCTGGGTGGCGTCCAGGAAGGCGGACCAGGAGCGGATTTCGTCGTTTTCTAAAACCGTTTGCGCGCGATCGGGATCATAGAGGTTCAGTATCGAAGCTTGCACCAGGGCATCGGTGGAACCCAAGCTCGAGGGATGATCGGGATTCCCTTCGATCTTGGTTGGACGCCCTTCGTGGCTTTCCACAAGAACGCCAACAGCATCGGCGCCAAAGGGCACAGCGGTGGCGTAGAAATTGGGCTTGCCCAGTACGATGCCGTCCGGTTGCTTCACATACGGCACGACGTGCGATTCATCAGGGCGCCCACAGCCCGCGAGGCCCGCAAACGCCAGCGACGCTCCCATCAATTTCAGAAAGTCACGGCGGTCGACGGCATCGTCCCATTCCGAGGCGTGACGTGGGAATTCGCGGTGCAGCAAATCCTGGAAATGCGGGTCATCGGCAAGTTCTTCCAGCGTGCGCCAGTATTGCTTGCCTGATTTTTCCTTCAGTTTTTCGCGGACCGTGGCGAGGTCCAGGGTGTATTCGCGCGGCGTGTCGTCTGCGACATGCTCTTCATGCTCGTGACCGCGATCCGCGGCAGACGCATTTTGCGGTGCGCCCTGCAGTACGCGCAATTCCTTTTCGTTTGCGTGCTCGCTCATGGCATCCATTAACGGTGACAGGTCGAGCAACTGGTCAGCTCAACCGTGGCCCGAAGTTTGTACTCCGCCGCGAGTTTCTGTCCAGCTTCTTCCTGATCCGCGGGCGCTTTCCAGTCCATATTGAAAATCTGGTCCCTGGGACGAAGATTCGGCTGGGGATTGCGATGGCAATCCAGGCACCAGCTCATGTTAAGAGGAGAAGCCTGGAAGACCAGCGGCATCTGATTGATCGAACCATGGCAAGAAGAGCAGCCAATGCCCTTGTTGATGTGAATGCTGTGATTGAAGTAGACGTAGTCGGCCAAGCGGTGCACTTTGACCCACTGGATTGACTGATCGGTGCGGTAGCTTTCGCGAACGGGTTCGAGGTAACCAACATTGCTGAAGAGCACGGAATGGCAATTCATGCAGGTCTTGGTGGGAGGAATGCCTGCGTAAGCCGAACTCTCCACACTGGTATGACAGTAGCGGCAGTCGATGCCGTCGTCTCCTACATGATGCTTGTGGCTGAACTGTACGGGCTGATTGCGGGAAACGCGTTCGTTGGTAATATAGGGGGACCGCGCCAGGACCAATACCGCGGTCAGCGCCAAACCGCTCAGAACGACCGCTCCGAGCAGACTAAATCTCGCAAGAAAATTCGCACTACGGTGAAAAATTTGTGCCATGTCAGCGTTGCGCCTGGGTAGATGGATTCTCCGGAAGGGTCATGACTCTCGGGGGAATCTTCCACTCTTATGCCGGACAGCGCAGGCCCGGGCCGAAACGACCCGCTAGTTTCCACCAAAACCTTCCGGAATGCAACACGAAAGCCAAAAAGCCTTCAGGCAATCGCCAGAATTCGCAGCTGCAAAAGACTCGGATGGTTCAAAGATTTCAAAATTATAGCAAAGTTATCAGGCGTCAAGTAATTCGTTCCGGGATGAAACTCCGCACGTTCCGCAGGCATCTTCAGGCCAGACCAGCGAGAGATTTGCCTTCACTTATTTCATAAGTGCCGCTTATGCGTAGCCCCAACGCATTCGACTCTTGCTGATGGCTTGGAGCGTGCTATTCTTAATCTCTCGCCGCTTCCGCGGCGGAAAGCAGCTGCTCCGGCTCTTCCCGGGCAGCCCATGAACGCCGCTGGGGCGTGGTCCAACCGGTAGGACACCTCACTGTTAATGAGGATGGTGAAGGTTCGAATCCTTCCGCCCCAGCCAATTTTTCCCTCTAGCAGCTTGCTGAAGAACCCCGAGTTCGTCATTCCGAACGGAGTCTGCGAAGTGAGGAATCTCTCTTTTCTTAGTGTTTTGATCGAAGAGGGATTCCTCGCTTCGCTCGGAATG